>Ga0123340_1002872_pt1 | contig 15865 bp, 7 predicted proteins | sample SirMexnodulemix_FD_89961 | JGI IMG/M metagenome (GOLD analysis project Ga0123340, IMG submission 89961) | Root nodule microbial communities of legume samples collected from Mexico - Siratro Mexico nodule mix | ecosystem: Host-associated > Plants > Roots > Nodule | place: Mexico: Nepantla... | reverse complement strand
TAATAATATTAATGATATTAATATTTTAATAATAATTATAATATTAATAATAACAATAATAATTTTAATAATAATAATATTAAGAGGAATAATATTATTAATAATATTAATGATAATATTAATAAAAAAATTAATTATTAATATTATCTATAAAAAGTTTCTCGGACAACTACCTACGAATATAAATATTTATGTTCACATCTATTACCTACATATTTTTCTGCAAGTATTATATGCTAAACTTGTCCATGAATTTTTATTCATGAGTATGTAAATAAAAAAAATCTTGTAGTGAAAATAATTATTGTAATTCCTTTTACAATTGTTAGTAACTTTGAATATTTGAACATCTTTATCTTCTTTTGTTAATGCAACTTGAATATTAAGATGTATTTAATATATTTAATGCAACATTAATTGTGCTTCTCTTCTTCACCAGATATCTTTGATAGTTGACTATACTTATTATCCTAGGTTGCATAGCTTTTTACACCAAAGCATGCATTGTAAAAGCTTAAACCATGCTAAGCAGAAAAGTAAATATGTCCTTGTGTCAAGATAGTTGGTGGACAAAGTAATGTAGCTCGTATTCTAAGTAATCTTTGATATAAACGTGAACTTGACACATATCATCTTAGTAGACAAGAACGAAGACTTTCTCTACAATACAAAAATAAATTTTAAGAATATTCATTATATATAAGTTATCTCTAATGACACAAAGTGAAAAATCTTCAATAACACGAAACATTTCTTTTTTGTATAATTTGGTGTGTCAACACTCAATTTTGTCTAAATAAATAAAGTTTGCTTCTAAAAAAAATAAAATTAAAAATAATAAATAATAGCAAATAAAATTAAAATAAAAAAATATAAATTTTTAAAATTGGGATTAAGTCTTTACCAACACGTAAAAAATATACATTTATCTATTTTCTTTATTCCTCACGTTCTTTCAGGTGCATATCATTTTGTACTCTTAAAAAATCATAATAAAAATTTATAAGAAATCTTAAAATTATATTGATCCCTCTAGATCGTATCACTTGTGTATGTATTATAAACTGTATTATCATACTCGATAGATCATATTGCAAGTGACAATATCAAATAGATAAACTTTTACATATTTCTAGAAATGGCAAAGTGGGCTTCGGCATGTGAGTTGGCCCACCAACCGGTCAAATTATAACGGTTAAGTTGGTGTTTTTAACTCATTAACTTGCTTTATCTCATCCTTTAACCTATTAAACTAGCAAGCCAAATATAATATAAAACCTGCCTAACCTATTAAACTAACAAGTCAAATATAATAAAACGAGCTTAGTCCTTAGCTCACCTCTTTTTATTTTCTAAAAATTGAATTATCTAACAATGAAAAATACAATCTAAATATTGTTTATACTTCAACCGTTTTTGACTAAACAATTAAATATTATTTGAAATAATAATTATTTTGACTAAGACATTAAATATTTTTTAGAATAATAATCACTCTTAATTAAGATACTAAATATTTTTTGAAACAATAACTAATTTTGATTAAAATACTTGATTATAAGATAAAACTTAGAGGTACAAGTCGAGGTTGCAGCAGAACATCAATTCTTCGTGGTTTTCCCATTATATGCTCTTAAATTGAAAATTTATATCTCATTTCATTCTTTGTGTTAATGATTGAATCATAATTAATACTCTGAATTGAGAGTAGATTGAAAGACTATCTTTAACAAGTGCAAATAAAACATTGGGTTTTTCTACCAACAAAGAAAATTGAAAACATTTTATTCGAAAACCTTATAGTTTTATTTTCAAATTGAATGTTTGATTAAATATGATAAAATCCTTGATTTTCGAAAGGCATTGAATCAATATTGAATATAATATATGTTAGAAAATGATTCGCAAAGCAACTTTTAAAAACCTTTTAGTTTTGTAAAATTTTCATTAACAGTTATGTTATAAACTTCAATTTCGAAAACAATTAATAGAAAATATTCCACATTAGGTTTTAAAAAAATTCTTAGTTGACTCTTCAATAGTATTTGAAAGACAACAAGAATTTGAAAACCTTCAATATACGCGATTTTTCGGAGAATTAATAAGTTTAATTCAAAAAAACTTTCTTAATTAGATGCAAAATAATTTATATTAGGATGTAAATAATAAGAGATTAAAAGTAGAAAGAAATCTTTGAAAAGATGAAACTCTATTTTTGGTTATATGTGCACATTTAATGCATTTCTGTCATTCAATGCATTTCAGTCATCTGAGGTAAGGTATCTGTTGACCATTTAATCCAGTTTTAGCCATTCAATACAGTTTTAGCCATCCAATGCAATGTTGACCATCAAATCCAACTTTAACCATTTAATGCAAAGGATAGTCTAATTCAACTTTAACCGTCTAATACAATTTTGACAGTCTAATGTAGTGTTAATCATTTAATGTAATTTTGATCGTTTAATGTTCAAAACTACAGAATTTTTGTGCATAAACTAGACTCATCAAATCGCAAATAATTACTTGGAGTATTTGTTATTATTAAAATCAATACTACAGCATGAGATGATATGATAGGACCTTGGATCCTCTAGCATGACTATACCATTAATGAATGTTAGACAGTTCAATGGTTTTAACAATTTCATGGTCAGCATGTACATTAATCTTGGCTAGGACTATCTTCAAGAAGGTTTTGCCTCACCTAATGGTGGTTACACTAGTGTGTGAAATTCCTCCCTCCATGTGTAGCATGTTAAAATGAAAATGTGAAGAATAAAGATCAAATTCCATATTTCCTTTTAGAACATCTAATACAAAAGTGACGAAGATACTTTACATGTGACATCAAGTCTTGTTATTCTGAGCTTCCAAATGATCATATCCTTCAAAGTTATAAACACTACATCTAGTGAATGCTAAAAAATTTTATATTTCACTAAATTGCTATATTTATCAATCTACTTTACTTGAATATTATTTTAATTTGATAATTGGCAAATTGAAATTTGGAACGTATGAGTTGTTAAGTGGTTGAAATACATGATCAGATGTATAATTTGAAATGTATGATGTAAATTATGTATGATCTAGAATGAAATAAGAGTTGAGTTGAAATGTATATGAATAAGAATATATGGTTATGTTATGATATGACATATGATGTATTGTAGATATAATTATTTCTAAAGAGGGAATACTATGTTAAGATATTTATATTGTGTATTGAGTTTGAGATTTTGTATAAGATACTATAAATATATATACTCATGTTGGACTCACATAAAGAAGAATATCATGTTATAAAAAAGAATATCATGTTATACGAATCAAAAGAGATTCCTATTATTTAGTCTGGGATGTGAAAAAAAATATGTTTGGTATATTATTAGAATTTACTCTACCACATGAATAGATATGTTTCAATTATTTAACTTTGTTATACATAAATAAACTGATATAAGAGAAAGACATTTTATTTTATGTTATAGTTTTTTATACATAAATAAACTGATATAAGAGAAGGACATTTTATTTTATGTTATATGTTTTGATTAAATTATTTGTGTATAACGACAACTGTTAAAAAAAATAAATTTTTTTGGATAAATATATATGTGAAACTTGCATAGGACAGTGTATATGTGTCAGGGAAGTATCCACATAAGAATCGTAAAGCATACAATTGCATAATATAAGAAAATTTAAGCAATCTCAAAAAATATTAATCAGCTATAACGAAGTAGTATAACGTGATAGTTGCTTTGTATTTGCAATTTCAATATTTACAAGTTGTTTATATAAATAGGTCTGTCACTGCACAAACCTCAAATATGAAACAAGATGCAGCAATTTTTTGGTCAAATGGTCCGAATTATTCAACTTAGACTTTTACTACCACATGCAGATTTCCCCCACTAATTGCAACATATCCTTTGGGAAGCAAATCAAAATTCAAACTGATGACATTTCACGTGTTTTAGAAAACAATAAATAAAACATATTAAATTGTATTATATAAAGAAGGATTCTTTTCTCTTTTTTCCATAAAAAACAAATTGGTCAGAGGACTCAACTAACATATAATATTAGGATCTGTAAATACTTAAAAATTGAAATTTATGTAGATAGGAAAGAATAAAATGACAATAAATGAGCAACGCAAAGACCATATGCAGTTTATAAGCCGAGTTGTATACTTCAGAAAATACAAAAAAAAAAAGGAAACAAAAAGAAAATAAAATATCAATTCATTTGTTATTCTTACTGTTTTCAAGATTCCAGGAAGGAAGAATGGGGGGAAGAATATACTGCAACTTGTATTGATACAACAAAGGAATATATTATGTTCTTGTTCTTTACTTTGAGGGAGAAGCTGCAGATATATTAAATTATGAGAATGTGCACCTGCTTTGTCCTTCAATGAGTATATAAGTACCCCTAAAGTAGCACAGGAGTAGAATTTGAAGGAAATTCTTGAAATGACAACATGTTCCAGTCTCTTATCCCTATATATTAGGACCAAAAGAATGTTTTTGTGTTTTTCTTTTTAACAGTATGTCTTTATACTTCAGCATGCATAAGCTCATGCAATCCGTTGAAGGTTATATGCCACCATATCCTCAAGGGCTAAACGATACACACTCTGAGGAAGGCATTGGAGACTTTGAATTGCAAGATCAGCTTTCTCTTTGGCCAACTCTTGGGCCCTTTCAATGCTCCCACAACTCTTAACCAAATTGATGGCCTCATCAAGTGAACCAACCTCACTGAATTCAGACTCAATGATATCCCTCAATTTCGGTTCTTTCTCCAGTGCAAATATTACTGGTGCAGTCAGGTTGCCCTTGGCAAGGTCACTGCCAGAAGGCTTTCCAAGTTGCTCTGCTGATTGTGTGAAATCCAAAATGTCATCCACAACTTGGAAGGATAGACCCAGATTCCTTCCATATTCATACATTTTCTCAGTGATGCCACTGTCAGCACCACTGAAGATCGCAGCTCCTTTGGTGCTGGCTGCAATCAAGGATGCTGTCTTATAATAGCTCTTAATTAGATACTCTTCAAGTTGAACATCACAATCAAACAGACTTGAGGCCTGCTTTATTTCCCCACTTGCAAAGTCTTTGATCACCTGAAAAAGCACCAAATAGTTATGCAAAGAACTTCATAAAATGGAATATGCATCCATTTACACCCTTGATTAAGTAACTGGCTCCAGGGTGCATCAACCACTTGTTTGGAATTATGATTTTAAGCATGCAAGAAAAAGATGGTGCCTTAAACAGGCATGGTGATGGAACTCGCCTGGCTGATGAGTTTAATGACTTCAATATTTTCAAGATTGGCTAGATACCATGATGATTGTGCAAACATGAAGTCTCCAGCCAGCACTGCAACTCTTGTTCCAAAAATTTGATGTACAGTTTGCTTACCTGTTGGTACATTCCAAACACGACGAGTACAAGTAGAGGGGTGAATTAGCAGTGTTGGAAAAGAAAAAAAGAATAAAGTTTACACTTCTTCAGAAGGTGATATGGAGCTTTTGCCTGACCAAATACAGACATATAAGAGTCAAGACCAAAACTTTTATACGAACCGTGATACCTATATATAACAAAATGAATTTATTAACAGCAACTTGAATGTTCATGTTCTATTGAAGCAAGATATTTATAGATCTATCCGACTTGTGTATATTTGGAGAGGACACAGTTTTTTCGGTTTTTACTTGAATTCCCTTAAAATCATTAGAAACAATTCCATGAGCATGTAATGAGAAATATATTCTTAGCTTCCAATTATATGCTATAGAATGGCACTAGCAGCCTACAAAAATGGTATATTTTACCAAAACTTGCACTGCTATTTTAGTCTGCTGTCATTGCTTAAAGAGATGAACTCCATGCAACCAATAACAAGAAGCACTGATGATGACACGCTTTACCAACTGGTTCTCTCTCATCTTTTATCCAATTTTTTATTTCCTATTTTAGGCGGTGGAGAGACTCTAGAAGGTATTAGCTCAGCAGAAAATAAAGGCTAGAGTGTATAATTGTATTATTCTTTATTATATGTATAACTGGGTTGAATGAAATGCAACTGACCTCACATAGAGGGATAAGGCTTTGATGTTGTTCTACTAACAACATAAGTCCTTTCCATGACATCACAAAAATTGAAGACGCTTCTAGTGTGCACTTTTTCCTCTTTCAGTACAAAAATTTACTTAGTTCTCTCTTTTATTCTCTTTCTTTTCTCTTTCTAGAGTTATTTTTCTTACACAAAGTGTTGCATGCTCTTATTGTACAGAAACCATTATTAATCAACCAAGTTATGGACCAGATCAAAGAGTATGATGAAACAAGTTTCAGACATGATGCAAGCTCGAGTATCACTGTTTTACACAAACATAACGGGTAAAGGAAACCTTTTATCAAATAAATTGTGACATGGTTATCCCAGCTCAAAATAGAAAAACAACCTTATGGTATAAGCAGAATTGCTTTATAGCATACATCTTACCAAATAAGACATATAAACAGAAATCTAAAATTTAGTAAGGAAATTTAAAAGGGTATATAAAGAGAAATCACAAGGCTACCTCGTCGGAGGTCACTCTCATCTAGTACATCATCATGTATCAAACTTGCAGTATGAATCATTTCAATTATCTCCGCTAAACGTCGATGCTTTACAGTAAGTTCCCTGGAGTCAACCATTTCAACATGAAGTTTTCAACTTTTCATTTTCATACAGAATTTTTAGGTACGGCAAAGAATGTGTGAATATGCCTGTGTGTGTACATGTGCACATGTGTGTGTGTGAGAGAGAGAGAGAGAGCGAGGGAGAGATAGAGAGAAAGAGGGTTTGAGAGAGAGAATTCTGTGCTTACTTCAAGCCAAGCAACTCTGCAGTTGCCCTTGCCACCAAGAACACCAGAGCTGGTCTCATCCTCTTCCCACCAGCACTAAAAATCTGCTCAGCTGCAGACATTAAGACTGGATTTTCTGCTCCTACAATCTGCCAAAGCATCTTTATCAGATACATTAAAAGTTAGGTAACAAAACTCTATGATCACCATTTACAAGAAAAAGAAGCTAAATGAAAGAAGGTTCAGCAGGAAATGAGAATGATAAGGACTTCGCACAAATTGACTAGATAAACAGTCTTGCAAAACAAAAAAGATCTAACGAGTAGTAACTTATGCTACAATACAATCAATTCAGAATGGTCTGAAAAAATTATCAAATCTCAATAAATAAACAAAATTGAATATCATTAATCCCAAAAACATTGCAATCTGTAAATTGGTATCAAGATACAAAGAAACATGTAAATATCAAACAAAGCCGAAATGAATTCAATAAAGGTTAACAAGAACAAAATCCCAGAACAGGTAAAGAATTTCATTCAAGCGCCCGTGCCCTTTGTTGTTTTCCTTTCAAAATTCTACACTTTTCTGGTCTGCTGAAGCTACTCTCACTCACAATAACAACACAACACTTCATGAGAGGGGACAGTACACTCATAAATCTTTCATACTAAATAAAACACCAGAAAGCATCCATCCAAAAAGCATTACTTACAGACTGAAGATTTTTATTGAGAGTCAGCAAATCATCAGCAACCACTTCAAAGAACCTAGCTGGGGAAATGGGGGATTCTGAATAACCCTTCAAGTTCGATCCTTTGGTAAGGCCTTCAATTGCTTGAGTCCCCACTGTTCAAAAATCAAAAGTTTCAATGTCTAGTTCCACACTGTAACCAAAAGTTTATTCATTCAGACAGTAGATGCCCTCAAAAGCAACATGCATCACTTCCATTATCTTATGAGAATACAGTATAAAATTGTACACAATCATTCAATTACAGTTATTACAATTGTTAAGTTTGTTGAGTTCTACAACGACAAACTTAAAAATCATACCAGGGATGGCTTCTGATTGATTGACAGAGTACAATTTTTTACACAGACAACAATGCATGAAATCAAAATCAAATCTTGTACCATTCATAGTAGGTTCTGCAGTCTTCATACAAGAAACCCGACACTGAGTGTTCCTCCTCGTACAACAAAACAATTTACAAGCTCCATGACCTCTGCCAAACCCTTTAGAATTAACCTTGGCCAAGTTTCTGACCGAGTACCTATCAAAAGAAGCATTGGAAGAGCAGCCACAGGACACCAAGTTTTTTCCAGCAAAATCAATGGTTTTGCCAGTGACAGACATCATTCTGACTTCTGAGCGAGGCCCAGAAGCGGCAAAAGGCAGTTTCAGCCGCAATTCACAAGACCCAGATGGAAAATGAGGGGAAATTGACGTTATGCAGAGATGCGAGGTGCAGCCATTGGAGGGAGAAAAAGAGAAGAAGAATGAAAAGGCAAAAAAGGGTGTTTGAGAGTCACAAGTTTTTTGAAGCAAAAGAAGGAACACGAGAGTTAGAGTTAAGTGAGTGGATCCTAAGAACCCACATGGGACTACGTCTCTTATCAGTTGGAGAGAGAAAGGGATGATATTGAAATCTGTGACTCATGCTGCTTCCTTAAGACATCAGATTATATTGTGTGAACTCTAAACATGGGTGGAAGAGTCAAATTGCTTGTGTATGTGATTCTCACACCCTTCATTTTTAGTAAAAAACAACAAATTATTTAAGATGAGTTTTGGAACTTGTAGTTATTAATTCTAGTATTTTTTTATTATCTAAATATTTATTTAAAATTATATAACATGTTGAATACTTTTTTCTTGGACCAGTTTCTTTCAAAGGATTTCTATAAAGAAAAAAGATGTGTTCCTAAGTTAGATGTAATTGATGTAGAAATTAAGAAAAAAGTCACCAGACAACTTTTATAAATTATTTTGTTAGTCTAATTAAATGAATTTCTTTATAACTTTTTCTAGAAAAAAAAAAGGTATATTAATTTTTTTTATAAACAAAAATTAACTTATATATAAATTAAAAATAAAATTTTAGGTAAACTACCTGAAAACTTTTACAATGTATAAACTAAGTTTATTTTACCAAGAAACTTAATTTTTTTTCTTATTTTGTCAGGTTTATAAATGCTTATGAAAATATTCATTGAAAGCACTTTTACATATAAGTTACTTTTAACATATGGACAAATTAATTTTAATTTTTCCTTTTGTGTTTGTGATAATTGCAAATAAGCAAATAAGTTTGTCTAAACATACCTACTATATTCAAAGTTTTGAGACTAGATATTAAAGAGTATAATTAAGATAAACATCTTTTAAATGTCAAACAATTAAAAATTATTTTTAAAATAATTATTATAAGAGTCAATGATTCTATTATACAAACAAAGTATCTCATGGTGCATTTTCTTGCAATAAATTATGAAATAGACAAATAATTTAACTGATAATAATTTTATTGCAAATTAAAAGTAAAAATATTTAACAAATAATTTAATGATATTAACTTTATTTCAAATTAAAAGTAAAAATACTTAACAAAAAATGTATACAAAAATAGAATATTATGGTTAAAATGGTTATAGGTAATAATTTACAATTAGATTATAATATATAGAACTTTCGTATATAAAAGTCACCCATATTTTGCATTAGAGTCAACTATATTTGAGATCAATGTTTAAGATTATGATATATTTATGACTCAAATTTGAAATTATTGGTTAAAACAAAATAATTTTATATTAACTATTTAAATTAGTTTTGTCTAATATTTATAGTTTAGGACTAGACTATGATTGTATAAAAGATAACAAAATATATTGTATAAAAACTTTTATATTTCAGTTTATTCTAATTAAGTTTTCTAAATTTTAAACATATTTTTCATCTTTCAAAAATCAATATGACAAGTTATATTTTTTTTTTCTAACAATAATATTAACCATTGTTAGTAATGATTAAAAAAAATTGTGTACTTACCAAATAAATTAAAAGTTGAAAGATTTGTTTTTAAGAAGTATAACATCCTTAATTTCCAACCCTAATTTTTAGTTGAAAAATTATTTATTGATTTTACATTATTATTATTACAAAACACTCTTAAATATTACTAATTTGACTGTTTAACATTATTTATTATTATTATTATTATTATTTAATTAATGTTAGATTATGGTACATATATTTTTTTTATTTATTCAACAGAAGTACTGCATTTCTAAGAAAACTTTCTTTGGAGACGCAACTCTCCCATAAATTAGTGTCCTGGTCGGCTGTGTTCAAACCAGAGCCAGAGAAAAAACGCGAATATTTATAAGAATTAAAGTGCCCATAAGAAAACCACAGAGTTTAAGTTTTAAGGATTGAGCCACGTTGCATATTTTGTCTGAAGTAAGTGATATTTTTGAAGAAGATACTGTATCCAATTGTCATTGTGTGGTAACGAGTATTACAACCAATCACATGAGATTTTATGACATTGCGGTTTACTTGTGCCAAAATAGTCTAACTTCTAACCGTTTTCTTTCCCAAATAATACACATTGTCAAGGAAATACCGAAATGGACCATGAAAGATTATTTTCTGAAATAACAATATTTAGGAATTCGTGTTTTTTGGTGTTCAATTCTCACCTCCTATTTAAATAAAGGAAGAAAAAATCAATGAAATATTTAATTAAAATTTGGGAGAAAATTTTTAATTGATTTGAGAAAGAGAAGAAAATAAAACATGATGTAAGGAAAATATAATTTTATTTTGGAATATTTTTTGGAATTAAAGTTGTAATTATCAGGTGGTTGAAAATAAAAAATAATGAATAATAGAAAAAAAAATAATGATAATTTTGAAGTAATGGATTAAAAAGGAATATAGTGATTTATACAAATTATAATTATTATTCATTGTGTAAAAATTAGAAAGAAAAGTTAATTAATTTAATATTTTTTGTTGTTACGTGTAATGATAAATAATTTTGTGGATGTTAATAAAATGGAAAAGAGATTTTTAAGATGTTTAATAACATATTAGAGGGGTAAGAAGGTTTGAAATAATTATTAAAAATATAATTGATGTTATAAATTTGGGAATAATAGTTGGAAATGATTAATAATTATTGTAGGGCTAAAATTATAAATTTAAGATGTGGAGTTAAGAAAAAAAATAGTAATTGGAATGAAAATTTAATATAAACATAGTTTTATATATTAACTAAATGTAATAAGAAATAAATATAATAATATTTGCAAAACAAGTTGTATGAAGAAAATGCAAAGAAAAAATTAAACATGTATGGAGGACTAATTGAAATATAATTTATATAATAATTAAAGATGGATGAGAGAAAATACTTTGAAATTTATATAAGATAATTATGTTTGTAATGAAAGTGATACATATTTAATTAAGTGTAGATCTTTGTATATCGTGATGGTTAATATATGTAGTATTTTGTAAGTAAGTTTCGAACTAGTTCATCATGTGTTTTCTAGCATAAATTTTTAGTTTGGACAAATAGTTTAATGTTGGAGTTTGATTTTTCGCATTGTACATATGGGTAAAAAAGTTGAGTTTGTTTTCCAATGGTTGTTCATTTGTGTGAAATCAACATGATTTTGTATTTATGTTGAGTCCTACACAAGTTTTTGATCAAGAACTCAAACAAAACATTGATAATTGATTTTTATAACTTGTTTCCAATCTCTATATTGTACTTTGGATATGTTGTCAAATAACTTATTGAAAGAGAAGTTGTGTGGGATTGACAATTTTCTAAGGTTGCAACATCTATAGGTTAGATTGTAACCATTTGGACTTTATATTGTGGTGACCCATTGGATAAGTATCTCGTTGCTTTAGTGCAAATGATTAGGTCTTGATTTGATTTGTGGAAGAGGTTGATGCAGTGGTGAGTTTAGAAGCCACAAAATTTTTTTGGTAGATCTTGTTAACTTGACGTATATCTCAATCATTATATGAAATGGAAATTGGAACTTCCAAGTTAACAATTAAAAAACACTGCCACTAGTTATAATTTAAACAACATCATACCTAATTTGACAGTATTATGTTAGTTGAATGTTAACCTATTTTTGCTAGTGGTGGCAAGTGCCTCAGTCACAAACGTAGCAATTAATAAATAGTGTTATTTTCCAAAGGATTTGTGCAATAACAATTTAAATTATTATAATAAATTTAGACTCAAGAAAGAACTCATAATTAAAATGTTGTGTAGAAATTAAAATAAGTAAATGTTTTTAGGGTTTTTATATAAAAGCTTGGATACATAAAAAAGGGTAAAAGATTAATAGAATGAAATTGTCAGGGTTAGATTTCGCCAAACTCACTCTCATGTATGAAAAAAATTATCTTCTTTTCAATCAATTATCAATATCAACTCACAATAACACTCAACCCCAATTTCTTTGCAGATGAGCTTAAGATTATCTATTAACCATCAATTCCTTCATCAATTATAAATGAATATAGCTTTTTTCACAAGGGTTTTAAGACAACAAACAGATCTTGCTCGATTCCCAGACACAAGCTTTCATTCGATAAATTAATTCATATGTAGATTGCAGGTGATATTTATCAATATCCCAATAATTAAGTTATGAATCAGCACAATAGACACTATGCATAAGAATATAATACTGATATATTGAAGGAAAAACATTTATGATTAAATAAAATCAATATTGGTTAGAAGACCAAACATGAGAGTTTCATCTAATTATATCTAATCCCAACAATAATGGATTCAGCTCCTCATATTCATGAGAAGACTAAACAACCAATAAGAACAACAAAAGGTGATTGATTAAACACAAAACCCTAAGTTGTCTCCAAGTCTAACTTTTTATGATCTCTACTAGAAGATGCAAACCTTAATAATAAAAATTTCTTAAATGGAATCTATTTTTTGACGTTCGTGCCCACCCCATGGTGGTCCCGAGCACAATTGGATTTTATTGCAATTGCCAACATTTTGGCCCAACTTTCAACATCCCAAGCTTGACTTAGAAAAGTGGTGCCCGAACCAGCTTGTTGAGCCCGACACAATGTTGACTTTCTTTTTTGACAAGTGTAACGAGTCAAAAGTAATATAATGTATGAAGTATGAGTGTCGAATCCACAGGAACGGGATCAATTTTGAGCTCCAGTGAGCAAAGCTAACTTAAGAAAATGATTCTGGAAATTTTGGTTGATAAACAGAATGCAAATATAAATGTGAAAGTTGAATAAATAAGTTCTAGAGAAACAAAAGGTTGAAAGTTTTAGGTTGATGAATACAAATGCAGTCAAATATCTTGGGATTGAACCTCGTTTATCTTGCTTGTGATATCCTTAACTAAAACCGTTTTGACAGAACATGTTATTACTCAAAGTTCCTGCACAAATAAAACTCATTAAAGTTGATTCCTCATACATTGAAATTCGTAAGCTAACTCGCTAGATACCATTTTCCAGCTATTAAGCAATCAACCAATATTAAGAATAGTTGTTAACAGTAGTCATTACAGTGAGATCCATCCCTGGTATCACACAATAACGAGTAATTAATCCCAAAATTCCAAATTAAGAAACTATTATATGAATAGAATCCAGCATTAATTGTAAAATGAAAATACCAACAATGAGTAAGCTATGTAGCATCAAAGTGTATAGTATTAATACATCAAAGTTTAATAAACTACATTCAATCCCAAGAAGGAAGAAAACTAGCCACGAGAATGCACCAAGAAAAAAAAGGAGTAAAGGCCTCTGCTAAAACTGTTGTTGTAACGCCAACCCCCTTTTCGACAAAGATTACAATGAGTAAAGGCCTCTGCTAAAACTGACGCTAAGGGCTTCCTCCAGAATTCGTGCCCGATCCGTGTTAAGAGGTGTATACCTTACAAATATAGGACCGCAGGGTCCTTCTCTGGATTTCTGTAGATTTTGATCTTGGTCGTTTCTCTTGCTTATGTTATTCTTAGACCTCACTTGGCTTTTGAACTCCCTCAGTTCTTCTACCTGCATAAACTTAGCAGCCCATTGGTAGAGTTCATCTATGTCAGCTACTGGATTCATGCATAGGTTGTCCAAGAATGGTCTCGGTCGGAGGGCGGTTACCATTTGATGGATGGCCACCTATGGGTTAAGCCCACGAATATTCAGAGCTACCTTGCCAAACCTATCCATAAATGCTTGTAGGGATTCCCCCTTCTCCTGGTGAATGTTCATCAGTGCAACGAATGTTAAGTGATAGGGCTTGCTGGTTGCAAAATGTGTCCCAAACTTGGTTAATAGTGTTTCAAAGGAGTCGACTAACTGGGGAGGTAGTCGGTGAACCAGCTGAGGGCTGCTCCTTTCAGGGATGTGGAAAAAACCTTACAGAAGATATTGTCGTCTGCCGTGCAGAGACTTGGCTGGGATACATATGCATCAACATGTTCATCCGGGTTTGTAGACCTATCATACCCGTCCAGAGTAGGGCATGTCTAGTTAGCAGACAACTCTATTGCCATTAGTTCATCTGTGAATGGATGCCTCCTAAATGGGTTGAGAAGTATGGTCTGCGACGCCTCACCTCGACCCTCTCCTCGACCAACCTGCCGAGAACCTTCGTCTTCGGTCGGGTCTTCTTGACGAGTTTTCTCCCGTCCTTCCCTATGGACTCTTTGCATGGGCCTCTCATTCTCTTCTCGGAGCCTCTCTAAAGCTCTAGTGTGATGAGCCAAGTCCTCTTCATGTCTCTTCCTCATCGCCTCCAGCTCCCTCCTCAACTCGGCCAACGCGGTTGCTGAGTCTGTTCTGCTAGCTTCCATGATTCCTAGTTGTCACCATTGTTATTAGGCTAATCTTCGCCCCACGGTGGGTGCCAAAATGTTCTTGCAAGAGATCGGTTAGCTCCAACAACAACAAAACCTTCGATCGCTCCTAGTGTTCTTAGACTCCTACTGCTTCCTTTCTCCTCAAATCCACAGTCCCAGAAAGGACTCTTACAGGCACTCCGACGCTCAAATCAATTTAGGGTCTGAGTGTAGCAGATGATTTAGATTAGATTTTAAAAGTACCTTATTTCTGGAGATTGAACTCATATTTATAGATTTTGTAATGAGCTTGAAACCTTTAAGTCCAATTGGCCCAGTCCAGTGCAAGGTCCAACTCGTAATGATTCGTTCTAACTTGAATTCACTTGCACATGAATTTGCGCTTGTGGTAGCCACGTGGGCTGCCACATGTTGCATATGACTGGCACGTGTCGGTCATCCTCAGTGCGTGATAATCCTATTCGTAACGAGCATCTCGGTCAAAACACCAAAAAAGACGTATGCAAAAATATGGTTGATATGTGTATGGCCGACCTAAGAGTCAAACTTAAATTTCATTAAAAGTTATTTGTCATTTTTCGTGTATTATTCATTTTTACAAACCCTGAATCTAAGGAAACAACAAAATGGGTTTTCTAAAATATTTATATTTAGTAAATTTTAGTTCTTATTAAAATATTAATCTAGATTATTCTTCAGTTCAAGTTTACAAGATTTTTTTCATCATGTTAGGAAAATAATTCCTTACCAATTTTCCAAACATTATCAGAAGTATATTGCTGAAGTAATCAAACAAAATTTATAGCGAGGAACATTTGTCTGAAATGTACTTCCAGTAACATTTGTTATGATTGAAGAATTCTATTTTAAATTGATAAAAAAGAATTTATTAATATTAATATCCGTCCTAACGTTTGATTAAGCAAATTCGAATATTGTTATTTGAGAAATATCATCTATTAATTGGAAAAGAGTGTTGGTTAATATTATCTGAAAAAATAACTCTTAAACTAAGAATACTCACAACACAACTAGAAAAATATGTTTGTTAATAAAGAAAACTAAAAAATAACACCTGTCTCTTATACCACATCT
>Ga0123340_1002866_pt1 | contig 15878 bp, 14 predicted proteins | sample SirMexnodulemix_FD_89961 | JGI IMG/M metagenome (GOLD analysis project Ga0123340, IMG submission 89961) | Root nodule microbial communities of legume samples collected from Mexico - Siratro Mexico nodule mix | ecosystem: Host-associated > Plants > Roots > Nodule | place: Mexico: Nepantla... | reverse complement strand
ATTTATATACTATGCAATATTTGTTAAGAATCTGTTACCAAAATAGTGAAAAAAGAAGTAGAAGTGTAAAGAAAAAAAAATAATATAAAAATAAAAATTATTTTTTAAATATTAAATACTTTTTCATGTAATAAATTAAAAAAATCAAATACTATTATTGTGATTAATTATCAGTGATTAAAAATACTTTTGTTTATACAGGAAGAGTATGGTATAAGAATCCGTATAGAACCGGGCAGGATCCGTACCCATCCGACCCTATATTGAAACCGATCCATAGACCCAATTTGAGTTGCAGGGTGAAGCAAGTAACCCTAAAGCTGTATGCTTTGTCTGAAACGTTCTCACCACACGCCTTTTCCTCTCGCACCGCTCTACTCTCTTCCTTCCTTCTGAAAGGGAAAACGAATCTCACCGTTCTAAACCCTTCCAACCGCCATGGCCGATCGCTTGACGCGTATTGCGATAGTTAGCAACGACAGGTGCAAGCCCAAGAAGTGCCGCCAGGAGTGCAAGAAGAGTTGTCCAGTGGTCAGAACCGGTAAGATCTGATTTTTTCCCCTTTCGATCCCAAACCCTAATTTTTCTCACTTTCTCAATTCTGACGGGTTTATGGGAACTCGCTGTCATTACAGGTAGATTATGTATTGAGGTTACTTCAGCTTCGAAGATTGCTTACATTTCTGAGGAATTGTGCATTGGATGTGGTATATGTGTTAAGGTATGTTGGAGACGCTGTTATTGTTTTTTCGGGTGTTTTTTATTTATTTATTTATGTGATGATATTGTTATCTGTTTGTTTGCGTAGAAATGTCCTTTTGAAGCTATTCAGATTATCAACTTGCCAAAGGACTTGGATAAGGATACTACTCATAGATACGGCCCCAATACTTTTAAGCTGCATAGGTGAGTTCACTCTGCTGTTCGGAGTAGAGATTTGAGGTGTAATTTTTGTTGTTGGTGATGAACTGTGTTGTGTTGTGGTGACAGGTTGCCTGTGCCAAGGCCCGGGCAGGTGCTTGGGTTGGTTGGGACTAATGGAATTGGGAAGTCCACTGCCCTTAAAGTTTTGGCTGGGAAGTTGAAGCCGAATTTGGGTCGATTCACTGTAAGAACCGGAATTTGCCTTTCCTCACTGCTTGATTGTTTGGGTTTTGTGTTGAGCTTGTTTGATTTTTGTTTTTGGTTGCAGAATCCCCCTGATTGGCAGGAAATTTTGACCTACTTTCGAGGGTCTGAATTGCAGAATTACTTTACTCGGATTCTCGAGGATGATTTGAAGGTGAAGTCCACATCTTTGTTTAATATGTATGCATGTGGTGATGTCTTAATGACTTAGATTGGCAGTCTAAACCGACTAGACAGTATGCTCATTGATTCCCGTGTGATTTTCTGATTTGGATTATTTTTCTTCTTAATATTCTACTTATTCTTGATATTGTACTTACTGGCCCAATTGCCAATTATGTGATGTTAGAGTCCATGGAACTAGTCTGTTATAATTGTTTCCAGTGAGAAGGGATACACTAATTTTGGGATTGGGAACAGAGTTGGGATATTGATAGTGTTGTTTGGGAATGAAGTTAGGAGAGCTTATTATTATACTGCAACTTCATTTATGGTGGAGTGCAGCTCACAGTGGGAAGGCAACTATCCATCACAAAATTATGACAGATGGTGATGCCTTACAGTGGGAGAAGCATTACACACACAAAGTGCACTAAAAAACTGCAGGTATTACATAAAAGAGAAGTTATAAGTTTATATATGAAGATCAATAAACTACAAACATAAATTTATATATAGGTATCCAAATTCTCATGCCTGAGGGGCAATATCATAAGTCTTATAAAAGTTGATAAGTTCGGTAGAAAATGGAAACAGTCAAGTTCAAGTAAAAGGCTGAATTATTAGAGAACAAGTTGATTACTAGCAGCTCTGATTAATAATATTTGGTGCTTCAGTAATCTGTATCATTATTGACATGCTATAGTTATTGCTCTATTTAGTTTATTTTATACAGTAATTCAGCAAATTACTACGAATGAGGCTGTGTCATACATTGATTGATACATTTAATTGGCGTAGTTTCATAAATAAATTGGCTCACTACATATCACAAAATGCATATTTTAAGGTAGAGCACATATATATGTTCGTTTATCATATGTCACTAATTTATAGGTATATGGGCCCATTGTTAATCCAAGTTGATGTGACTAGACATTGACTAGTATGTAGTAGGAGGAAAAAGGGGAGACATGGAGGGGGGAAGGTTAATAAGATAATGTTATAAGCGAGTCAATTATTTGGGGACTAGAGATAGAAGGTGGCAGGAAGCAACTAGGAACGAATTCAGCCACTATGGCTTGGTGTCTCAGTTCTTTTAGTGTTTCCTTCTTTTAATTTCCATACATGTTCTTCCCAGAAATTCATTCATTGTTACTATTCTTTGAGAATTTACTTCTTGAAATTAAAGAAGTAATGTCCAGGAATGGGATAATGTGTGTTTTATCCTGCATAATTATTATGGTAATACAAATTGTAAAGTCCTTGTAATATATAAAGATGTGTACTTGAACTGAAGGCATTGTAATCCTTCGGTAGTTATCCTACATAATTTTTAATCTTTATGAAAATTTTGTTTTATCCTTACTTGATGGCTTGATTTTACTGTGCATACATTTTTCCGAATATTCATTCATTAACATCAAGTTACTTGAATTTTTGTCCAGATCATATTAAAATAGTATTCTGATTAAAAGATAGCTTTTCTTGTTTCTAGTAATTGTACTTATTTTAATGTTTGTATATGATGGGGTGTGTGTGTGTGTGTTTGTATCATCAATCTTGGTTTGTTGACCATATTTGCACAGCTATTTTTATTTTAATATATCTGTATATGGTTTATGTAGGCTATCATCAAGCCTCAGTATGTTGACCATATTCCAAAAGCTGTGCAAGGAAATGTGGGGCAGGTGCTAGACCAGAAAGATGAGAGAGAGATGAAGAAGGAGCTTTGTGCTGATCTCGAGCTTAATCAAGTTATAGATCGTAATGTTGGGGATCTGTCAGGTGGTGAGCTCCAAAGATTTGCCATAGCGGTTGTTGCAATCCAGAATGCTGAGATATACATGTTTGATGAACCGTCTAGTTACCTTGATGTGAAACAGAGGCTGAAAGCTGCACAAGTTATTCGATCATTGCTTAGGCCTAATAGGTTTTACCCTTTTCTCCAGTATTATATGCTTAAAATGTTGTCTGTATCATGTGTTCTTTTACCAAATTACTTCCAATATAGATACTGAATCTGTTTGCTTATCTCTTCTTCCAGTTATGTAATTGTTGTAGAGCATGATCTCAGTGTCTTGGACTACTTATCAGACTTTATTTGCTGTCTATATGGCAAACCTGGTGCATATGGAGTGGTGACACTTCCTTTCTCGGTCAGAGAAGGAATTAACATTTTCTTGGCTGGCTTTGTTCCAACAGAAAATCTTAGGTTTCGGGATGATTCACTTACCTTCAAGGTATATTATGCTTCATGCATCTCCCTTCATCTCATTTGCCAATTCTAAACCATTATTAGTGAGGAAAATGAGAAGATTTGGTACTTGAATTTAGTGGTGATTGTTTCAACAGGCAAAAAATGAATGAGTGGAGAACTGAAAATATTCTGTATTCAGCAAAAATTATTTCGTGCAGTGTTGCATCATTTACATTATTAGATGCTCGCATTTTCTGCACCTTAAAGGGAAATATTTTAAACATTATAACTCAGTGCTTATTTTTTCATTATTGTATATTTTAGTACTGTGTTTTAAAATCTAAAATTTTCCAATTTTATCAAACACACGCCGCTCTCTTTCTGTTTCTAGGTTGCTGAGACTCCACAGGAAAGTGCTGAAGAAGCTCAGACATATGCTCGATATAAATACCCAACCATGACCAAAACTCAAGGCAATTTTAAACTTCGTGTAGTTGAAGGAGAATTTACTGATTCTCAGATTATTGTGATGCTGGGTGAGAATGGGACAGGAAAGACAACATTTATTCGTATGCTGGTATTCTTTTGGTCATACTTGGTTCTTAATGAATCTGAGTAATTCTTCAACATATCTATTCACCTTGTTCTGGTAATTATTCAGGCTGGTTTATTGAAACCGGACAGCATAGAAGGTGGATCTGAAGCGGAGATGCCTGAATTTAATGTTTCATACAAGCCTCAGAAGATTAGCCCGAAGTTCCAATCAACTGTTAGACACTTGCTACATCAAAAAATACGCGATGCATATACTCATCCCCAGTTTGTTTCAGATGTGATGAAGCCACTTCTTATCGAACAGTTAATGGACCAAGAAGTTGTGAATCTTTCTGGAGGAGAGTTGCAGAGAGTTGCTCTGTGTCTCTGTCTTGGCAAGGTATTATAAGCCTTATCCACGACAACTGTCTGAGATTATTTATTCACCATAATCCTCGTGGCTCTTCCCCTATTTCTTTCCTCTTTACATTCATGAATTCTTTCTGTTATCTATATAGGCAACTAATGTCAAGTGCGGTGTCATTCCATGTAGTGAAAATGAGTTTGGTGCTAATCCGTTGTCAAATTTTGTGGGATTGCTTGGATTTGTTACATGCCTCCTGTCTCTTAAATCTAGATAGCATTAACGTTTCTGATGCCTTACTGTTCTACTTTAGTGGCCTGTAGACATCTTTCCATGCCAATTCTGTGGCCAGATTTTTTGAATTGTATCACTTAGTTATGTTTTTGTGCTTGATCTCCCATAGATGCATGCATGGCTCTTTTTTCTGATCTATTGCAATCCTACCATAACAGCCTGCAGATATCTATCTGATAGACGAGCCAAGTGCATATCTAGATTCTGAACAACGAATTCACGCTGCCAAAGTGATCAAGAGGTTTATTCTTCATGCAAAGAAAACGGCTTTTGTCGTTGAGCACGATTTCATCATGGCAACTTATCTTGCAGACAGAGTTATTGTATATGCGGGTCAACCATCAATCGATTGTGTTGCAAATTCTCCACAATCATTGTTGTCTGGGATGAACCTTTTCTTATCGGTGAGTTTCATACCTTGCTCTGGTTCCACTACTTTTTTCCTTTCGACCTATCGTACCTTTTGCTTATACATGCATAATATATAATGTATTCCTTCATTTCTGCAGCATCTTGATATCACATTTAGAAGGGACCCAACTAATTTCCGCCCAAGGATCAACAAACTCGATTCAACCAAGGACAGAGAACAAAAGTCTGCTGGGTCTTATTATTACCTTGATGACTGATTCCATACTCAAGCTGGTTCGTCCTTATGCATTTTTGTTCCTCTTAGAATGCTTTTCGTGGCAAATGGAAACTGACTATATTTTGTGGTGTTGCAGTTGTTCTTTCATCAATACAACATGGCATCAGTTTGAGCTTTTCATGGGATCTCAGGTTCAGTTAATTTGATGCCTTGAAATATAAGATTGGCATTTTTACCGATGAAGGCATCTTTCTCATTGAATAGGAGAGCCTGCATACATGCTTATGTTGGTTGGTGCATTTGTATATTTACCCTTATATTAATGGAGTGACTCATCACCAGTTTTGCTACGACTTGGGTTGGTGAATCTGAATATTACTTGAGTTTAATTGGTCAAGGTTTTCATTGAATGTCCCAAATCCATTGGAACATCATGACGTCAGACTGGGTTTATCGCCATTTTGGCACATAATTTAAGTTGAGTATGTAACGAAGTTTACTTTCATTCTCAAGCTACTTAATTTTATTTAGATAGATATGTTCTGTTTGGAATATATTGCGGCTGAGAAAGTTGTCAATCTTAATAAATATTGTTTTCCTTTTATTTGAAGGGTTATTATATTCCTTCCCAATGTTATTAATAAGCTTTAGGCAATGGGTTTTACTCTTAGAAACCGGTGAGTATTGTCGGTTTAATGATTCAACTGTTACGTAGACAAAAATACACAAGAGAAGTATACTCATTTTCTAATTTTGTCCGAAAATTTCAAATAATAGTTTCTAATCCTGTCACCTTTTTCTTGATCATCCTGTACTCTGTTTTCGGGATAATGGGACGAAAGCAGAAATTTTGAAATGAAATGAGCACAATTCTAAATGTCTGTTAATTCACTTGCAATAAGAAATTAGCATCGATAGATAACTATTAAAGTAGTTTATTTTAAGAGTATTTCGCCAATAAGTTATAGTTAATTTAGTTTATTTGTTAATTTTTAATAATTATGTTATATTTCAATGAATTTCCTTAGAATTCTTAGTTTTTGTACAATGTAATTCAATATTTTATTATTTTTAGTATTTGTTGGTTATTTTCTATCTAGTTCAGATTTAAAAAGTTTAATATTATAATTTTAAATAATTAACGTTTCATTATATAAATTGATAACTTAAAACAATTAAAAAAATAGAAGTAAAATTTGATTGATATTCATATTAACTTATTTAAATAAATTGAATTGTCCAAATCAAAAATATTATCCAACTTTTAAAAAGTAATTCTTAAAAGTTTTTTTTTTAAGAATTTAATTGTTTTTTAAAAGCATAAAATTATAATTATATAATGTATTTTTATTTAAAACCCAATTTCATTTATATAATAGTTTATATAGTTATATTTTTTTATGTAATTTTACATTTATGAACTAATTTATTAATAATTTTTTAATAAAATAAATTATCTTTTTAATTCAAAATTTGTTTAATTTATCAGTTCAAATCAATTTATCATCTATCAATTAATTTATCATTTATCGAGAAAAGTACACTTTGACATAGGATGAAAGGTTGGGAGCACACATGACAATAAATTTGGAAGAAACAATCAACTTGTTCTAGGAAAATAAGAATTTTTTAAGTGTACTGGTTATGTCAACTTACCATAAATATAGTGTATATTCAATCAAAGAGACAGAGAAGTTGATATAAAAATGCATTGTAACGTTCATCAATGAAAATAATTTACCTTTCATTTTTAATTCCTTGTGCTCCTAGGTGTATTTACCAAAGAATTATACCAAGGTTTTGTTCATTAATTTGGTAGTTCAATTCTCGTTGGCAGCAGTTGCAATCTGTAAATATCACTATTTATGCCAAGGTCTGACCTTGAAGTGAAATAGCTTTCTCTTCTTATCAGAAATGAACATCAATAAGACTATAACCTGCGGTTTTTCTTAAACCTAAATCCTGAATATATTGTCTCAAGTCGGTAGCATCTTTCCAGCTTCCTGCAGCTACATACATATTTGACAATGATATGTAATATCCAACATTGTGAGGTTCCAATTGAAAGAGATGTTCAGCAACTAGTTTTCCCAACTTCAGTTCTCCATGGTAGTTGCATGCACTTAGGAGAGTTCCCCAAACACCTGACTTGTCACACCCCTTAGCAAACTCATAAGCCTCATTCAATCTACCTGATCTGCCCAACATGTCAACCACATAAACTTGATGCTCAGTCTCAGGTTGTACTCCATATTTCTCCAACATACACTCATAGTACCGAATACCTTGGTTCACAAGTCCTGAATGGCTGCATGCAGATAAAAGGCTAACAAAAGTACTTTTGCTCACCCTTTCTCCTGCCTCACACATTTCATGGAAGAGTTTGACTGCTTTCTCACCTTTTCCATGATATCCATATGCAGAAATCATTGAATTCCAAGCTGATTCTGACTTCTGCTTGGCATGCCTAAATACGTGGAGGGCAGTGTACAGTCTTCCACAGTTGCTATAGAAATCTATAAGAGCTGCTGATATGAAAGAATTATCTCGAATGGCAGTCCTGAACACATGGGCGTGGACTTGTTTTCCATGTCTTAAAACACCAATTTGAGTGCAAGCAGAGAGAACACTAACAATGGTGATCTCATTTGGTTCAAACTGAAGATGGCGAAATAGTTCCAATGCTTCTCTACTTTCTCCGTTATGAGATAAAGCTGAGATTATGCAATTCCATGTGCAAAGATTGGGAATAGAACAGAATTTAAACACTACTTTGGCACTGTTGATGTCCCTGCACCTGTCATACATAGTAATTAATGAGTTCTGAACCCGAGTATGTGATCCCAAGGGAGTCTTAAGTGCAAGGCCATGCAGAGACTTTCCTAGGCTGGATAGTTCCAGGTTTGCACAGGCAGACAAGATATTTACAAGGGTTATGGAGTCATAGTTGAAAGGAGGTTCCTGTCTCATCAACTTGAAAATATCTAGAGCCTCTCTAAAATGGTCGCATCGCACACACCCCACAATTACTGTGTTCCATGAAGCTGTATCTGCTAAAGCAGAATTCTCATGCAAAATTGAAAAACTGGCAGCTAAGTCTCCACAACTGATATACATGTGCATGAGAAAATTTATTAAAAGAATGTGGTTCAAAAATCCAGATTTTAACTGCCAGCAGTGGACTGATTTTCCAAAATGGAGACTGTTAAGGGAGTCGCAAGAAGAAAGAATAGCAAAAACGGTTGATGAGCTGCAATTTAGGCCCAAACGTAGCATCTCTCTGAACAATTTTTGAGCTTCATCAGAATACCTGTTATAGGAATAGCAAGATATCATTACATTCCATGTGACCGAGTCCTTCTCTGTGGTAGAATTGAACAAGAGCTCAGATTTCTCCACCAGGTTGCACTTTGAATACATGTCTATCAGGCTGTTCAGTAACATAATATGATGAGATACCATCATCTGTCTTCTAATAGCAAATCCATGGATAGTTCTTCCTTCTCTGTAGAGCATCAGTTCCGCACAAAGTGGAAGTATAGTAGTTAATGTCACAATATCAGGTGGGGAAGACCCTACTATTTGCATTTCAATCAGAAGATCAAATACTTCATTAATTTTTGCATTTGAAGCAAATCCTTCCATCATCGCATTCCAGGAAACAGTATCTTTGAGTGCTATTTCTCTGAACACTGTTTCGGCAGCTTTGATATCTCCATATTGTGAATATAATGAAATGAGAGAGTTGGCAACTGAAACGTGCGAGCTGTCCTTGTAACCTAGCTTGATTCCCATCCCGTGAATGGACTGGCCAAAAGCCAGCTCTCCCAAACTTGAAGATGCTGAAATGGCACAGGAGAGACTGACACTATCTGCTGTTTCTTCCGAAAAACTCATCCTTTTGAAGTAAGACAATGCTTTCACTGGATCCCCATTGTAAATACTGCCTCTCATTATTGAATTCCACGAAACAATATCTTTACTTTCCATCTCTTCGTATACACACTCGGAAGATCTTAGATCACCATACTTAGCATACATGTCAATAAGAGCATTACCTAAACTGATATCCGTTACCATCCCAGATTTTATACTCACACAATGAATTGCCCGTCCTTGATCAAAGTTTTTTACGAGTAAAGAAGCTGATACCATAAGCAATAGAGTAGTGGAATCAAACCCAGTTTTGGCCTCGATCATTTTCTCTAAAAAGTCCATTGCTGTTCTATAGCAGTTATTTTCAAGTGATGCTGCAACAATAGCATTCCAAGCAATGACATCTCTATTGGGAATCTCATCAAACAAGCCCTTTGAAGAGGCAAAATCTCCAGCCTTAGAATAAAGAGTGAGTAGAGATGTTGAGTTGGGGAGGTGAGCTAGTGCACCTAACTTTAATGCTGCACAATGGGCAGCAGTGGCAGCCACAATTTTGGGTTTCCTGAGGGACAGTTTGATATAATCAACAAGCTGAAAATGAATATCTCTCACGTGTAGGGCTCTGTGTGGCATTTCCTCAAACAGCTGAGTGAGAGTGAAAAAGCAATGACAATAACATGAGAATACGGAGACCCTGTGTCGCTTAACAATGCTGAAGTTCCCACTTTGGTGTTTATGAGAAGAAATTGAATAGAATGATTGTACTGTTTCCAGGTCCAAGCAAGGATAATTTTTCATTAACCCATTTTGTTATAAGACTACCCAATTCTCATCTTCACTTCATTCTTGATTGCAGCTACAAAAAATCCCGTCTTGCGCTGAACAACGGGAACTTCAGAGCTTAGCAATTTCGAAGCCTATGCATGGCAATAAATGGCTCCTACGTAGTAACTCTTCTATTCATAGAAAATATTGTAGCAGTGTTTTTACGTTGCCAAAGTCTTTTTTGTATTAAAGATTTAGTTGTCTTGGTCTAGTCACGTGCACTAGAGGCGAAACTAGTTTAATTAACAGTGGTTCATCAGTATCTTTTGCATCAAATACTTGTGTTTTTTTAACTGACTCTTGGTTTTTAATAAAATATGTTTCAACGAGTTCTAGGAATTTTACACCTTAGTGACCAAAATTTAAAAAGGCTACAGCCACTTTCCTGTTTTAATTTAAAAAAGAGGGGTGGTACATTCAGATGTCTCATGTTTTAATAATCACAAGCAATTCAATATGAACTGAGACATCATGGTCCAAAAACTGGAATGTTGGAAACTTGATACGAAACGTGCTCCTCCCATTGTTACACAAGAACCACATTTTCTCATCTCTCACAACCAGCATCAACAATGTGGATACAGATTCTGAACTTCTGTGAGTATACATCTTGGTCTTGGCAATGAGTTGGAAACCAAATCACCTTTTAATGAAATCTCTTCTTTGTATCTCCTGTTCGTCGTGTTAAAACAAACATAAACCTGAAGTTGAGCTCACCATGGTGGATGATCATCTGCGGAAGTTTGAGGAGGGAGAGGCTTCCATTCAGGTTTCTCATCCCAGTACATATCGTAATAAATGTGGCCAGGAGTGTGATCAAGCACGCAGCACCATATACCCACATACCGTTTAACACGTTTTCTAAATTTGTCCTCCCTTTCCTGATAAACATATGCATGGCACAGGACATGATAAACATGAATTTCTTAGCATTTTTATGTCATAAATACAAATGTGAAACTTTTCAAAAGAAATGAGTAAAGTAGTCCTTGCCTTGTCGCTGAAACCTGTGAAAGCGTCTTGCATTGAAGAGAACTGGATGACTTTTATATCCTTGAATGATGAAAATACTTGCATGTACTGCAAAGTCAAGTAAAAACACCGGGATCAACATATTTTATATAGAACCCTGAACATTGTGCATGGCCAATTTGTATTTTTGTCAACACCTCATCCATCTTTCAACCAAAAATATATTTATAAAGCGCCATGAAATTCTATGAACAGAAAAAGAGAAGAATAAAAACATGAAAATATGAATTATTTGATCAACCGAAGGGCTATATTTTGATGGCAAGAGGCTGTGGTGAGGGTGGTTACTACGTACATGAAAAGACCCTCCCATTATGCAATTCTTAGAACAATGTCCTTCATCTTACAGGAAAAAAAGGGTAGAAAGCTGCCTACAGAAGAAACCAGCCATCTTACATGTTTAGGTAATTGGTGCAGAAAGTTTTCACTTGAAGATATTTTGGAGGAATTACTTTTGAAGGAAGAAAATTGAGTTTTATGTTTTGGGTGATTGGTAAATATTCCAGCATAATTTCTTCTGGGACCCAGTATTAGCTTTCAGGATGGCAGTTATACATTACAAGTTGGACACCAAAATTACTTCTTTTGAGATTCAGATCTAATTTTCATACACCAGACATATCATCTAGCTAAAATTTCTCACACCATACTCTGAGTGAGCTTTCCGAATCAGCTGCTTATCCTTAATGGAAGTTAATGTACTTGGTATAACAAAAAAAGAGCTGGCACCCAAATATGTACTTTATTTACAGGGTTGACTTAGAAGTACATAAAACAACCCTTAAATGGATCAAAATTTTAAGTACCGTTTCTTCATTGCTATGCCTTGGAAATTTGAGTACTCCCCCAACAGTGGTATTATTTGACGCAACACAATCTTGGGTTCCTTCCTTACAGAGCTGAACATCGAGCCATGACTTCTTCACCTGAATTCAAGAACCCCGGCATAAGTTTCCAGAGTAAGATACAAGAAAAAAGGAAAAATCACAATTTAAAATGGAAATGGCATTTAATTGACCTCTGAGGGGAGGGAGGGATTATCAAGTAACGAGTACTCTCTAATATCTATTCCGGGGCCAAACTCTTCCTCTGGAAGATCTTTCAACATGACATTTACCTGCAATATAGTACATTTCCACAGCGGTGCATACGACAGTGAGAGACAATGTTTGATTGTGCAATATAGTTTTTCTAAATTTTTATTTTTTAACATTCATAAGCTAATTTTAACTTGTGAAGAAAATCATTCTATTTTTCCTTCTTACTTTTCTCTTATAAAAAAACCCTTAGTACGTGTCACCAAAATTTTTAAGGCTGTTATTCATCAATCCGGACAATGTAAAGATAAGTGAACAACAACAATAATAATTTAGGAGCCACTTGATCAAACTGGAAATACCTCAAATACATGATCCAGTGGACAGAGAAAAGGTTGTCTAGTCATAGACCCCTCCAAAACACCAGGATGGGGAAACCATAGCCTATCAACCCTGCACCATAATGGAGGCACAACCTAAACATATACATAAAGAACCCAGTTAAGATCAAATTATATAATTTCTGATGTGAAAATACACTGCACAAAAGAAACCATTAATCATAATCACTAAGAAACCCCAAATCAGCTGTATCAAATGCTCCAGGCATAAAAGTTGACCAGATACATCAACATGTTATGCAATAAAAAAATTATTACGTTGTGGATGGTAGGACTGCTTAAGAACTTTAATCATGAGAAAGTCAACTCCACGCACCCCTTATAAAAATGTGATGCAGAGAAGATCGTAAGTGTTGGGACCATAATACATATCAGCTAGCTGCTCTTGAATTGCCTCAATCTGACTATCTAGATGTTGAAAACATGCAGCACAAAACTCAGCGATTCTTTCTGCTCATGTGCCATGGTGTCGAACCTTCCAATCACCATTTGCTCAAATCTTGATAATGGCTCTCCCCTATCCACAGGCAGCAGATAGGGAATCATGACAAACTCTTCAGCAGTTGCATTACTTGATCTTGCACCAGTATCTCCTTCAGCTGATTGCTGTCCTTCTTCCTCTTCATTACCTCTGCATATATAATACTGATCATTTACCCTTTTCAGCCCAATCTCGTGCAATGTTGCACAAGTAATCTCATTGTGTGCTTTCACCACTTCAGTAAGTTCATCATCCAGGTCCACATCAAAATACTCAATAAATTTTGAAACCAACACCACATTAGGAATTGTGTAGTCAGTAAACTTCTTTGCTTTGTTTATATGCTTCTTCATCACATGTATCCAGTTGATCTTGTGATGATGCAATACACCTAGGGTTATACCCCCCTATGCCATTGCATGGTGTATTGCATTATGCATCATCAAAGGATCAACCAAATACATGTGATAAAGGAGGAGCATATGAACAAAGCAGAAAGGCTTACCGACTACAGAATTCCCTATGTGGTGTTGGTTACAAAATTTAATGAGTATTTTGATGTGGACCTAAATGATGAACTTACTGAAGTGGTGAAAGGACACAATGAGATTACATGTGCAACATTGCATAAGATTAGGCTGAAAAAGGTGAATGATGAGTATTGAATGTGCAGAGCTAATGAAGAGGAAGAAGGACAACAACCAGCTAAAGGAGATGCTGGTGCAGGATCAAGTAATGCAGCTGTTGAAGAGTTTACCATGATTCCCTATGTGCCACCTGTGGATAGGGGAGAGCCATTATCAAGATTTGAGAAAATGATGATTGGAAGGTTGGACACCATAGCACAAGACTAAAAAGATCACTATGAGTTTTGTGTTGCACGTTTTCAGCATCTAGATAGTCAGATTGAGGGAATTCAAGAGCAGCCAGTTGATATGTATTATGGTCCCAACACTTAGGATCTTCTTTGCATCACATCTTTTCATGTGTCATCTTCATTTTCAGTCTTTTGTTTTGATAGGTCTCATATTTCCTTAACCCTGTTTGATGAACTCAGTGGGAAGAAGAAATGTGTCTTTGTTGTTGCCTGCTTTGTTTCAGTTGTATTATGCTATGTTTCTAAGTTTGTTCCTTATGTCCAAGGTTGGTTCAATTTGGTTTGTAATCACTTGTTGATGGATATGTAATGATGGTGGTTAGTAATCCCAGTTTGGTTATCTTAATGGAATCATGTTCTGTTTCATGTTAAATTTGTTCACTGTGCTTTGAATAATATCTTGTAGCCTTTAGGAGTATACAATTATGGGGAAGAAAATCTCTTGCATAATTTTTCTGTATTACCTGATCAGGAAGAAAAATCAATCAGGTGATTTATTGTTTCAATTGATTTATGATTTCAACCTGAGCGAAATACTGCCACATTCTTCTAGTTGAGTCCTTGCCAGGTTTATATGAAGCAACTCTACACACACTGGATTTCCTTCATCAAATAGGGGGAGATCGTTAATATTGTTGATGTCTATGTATTTGATGAAGCCAACTCAAGCCAAGACAAAAAGGATTTGGAAGATGTCTTAGATTTAGTGTGTGTATGTAGTCTAAATCATGTGCATGCATCATATATCTTTGGTATGAGCTCTAAAAATCCTTAATGTTCTTAAAATATAAAACTGAACATGGACTAAAGTTGTTTAAGTCAAAATTCGTTAATAAAGTTTTCAACAGATTGTTTTAAATAAAATGCAAGCTAGAAAATCCTACCAGTAGAAAATCAATCGATTCAAATCTGTTTTTCAATCAATTGTTTTTATAACACTGTAACAAAGTTTAAAACTGTTTTGAAAACTTATATAAAGGCTTTCGAAAACATTTTTCTGACACGGAAAAATAGAGAGAACAGATCAGAAAACCTTGAGAACAGAAATGGTGATACAATTGTGTGATTCCAAAAGTGTTTTGTGATTCAAGAAGAACCAAAAAAGAGATTCTTGGAGGTCATCCCAAAGATATATGATGCATGCACATGATTTAGACAACATACATACACACACACTAAATCTAAGATATCTTCAAGTCTTTTTTGTCTTGACTTGAGTTGGCTTCAACAAATACATAGACATCAACAATATGAACATTAAACTTTTAGACCAAGAAGAATCATATTTTGATCCTAGGAGATACAAAAGTTTAGTTGCTAAGCTAAGTTACTTTAACACGACATTGCCTTTGTAGTGAGTGTAGTACGTCAACTTTTAAACTCTCCTTGTCAAGACCATTGGAATGCACTCATATGGATCCTAAAGTATATCAGGAATGCTTCTAGCAGAAGCCTCAATTATGAAGATAAAAGAGAAAATATTCAAATAGTTGTATATTTTGACGTTGTTGATTGGGAGGGGTTACCAAGCAATAAATGTACCACTTTAGGATATGGTGTTATCGTTGGAGGTAATTTAATATTGTAGAAAAGTAAGAAATAAAATGTTTTGGCAATATAGGTACAGAAACAAAATACATGGCAATAACATTAGTCACCTGTGAGTTCATATGGCTAAAGCAACTCCTCATAGAGCTTAAATTTAAAGAAAGATCCCAAATGTATCTCATATGTGACAACCAAACAACATAACATTGTCTAATCTTGTCTTTCATGAGAGGATCAAACATATTGAGGTAGATTGTCGTTTCATAAGAAAAAAACTAGAGTCTAGAAACATCCCCACTAGGTTTGTCAACTCTGGCGAACAATTGACGACAGCAAGTCCCAAAGAGGACCAATGACTAATCATATTTGCATCAAGCTGGGCACATAAAACTTTTATGCTCCATCATCATCAGGAAAGTATTACAATTATAAAAATAAGGAGCATTTCCTATATTATCAAGAATATCTAGATGATACATACATACATACATACATACATATATATATATATATTGTGTTGTAAATAGCATATT
>Ga0123340_1002861_pt1 | contig 15883 bp, 14 predicted proteins | sample SirMexnodulemix_FD_89961 | JGI IMG/M metagenome (GOLD analysis project Ga0123340, IMG submission 89961) | Root nodule microbial communities of legume samples collected from Mexico - Siratro Mexico nodule mix | ecosystem: Host-associated > Plants > Roots > Nodule | place: Mexico: Nepantla... | reverse complement strand
TTCATCTATGGCCTCTTTTGCTGCGACGGCGATCACCAATGTTAGGAACGTCTTTTGTTCTCATTCTGGATCTGCCCCTATCAACCTAATCGGAGTTCATTTGATTTTTAGGGTTTCTCTCTCATGTTCATCTATGGCCTCTTTTGCTGCCACTATGCCTCATCCGTCCATCTATACTAATTATGTCAATGTGTATCTATTAATGGACAAATTGGATGGAACTAATTATGATACTTGGACATAGACATTAAACTATGTCTTAAGAGTAAGGATCATGTTGATCATCTTACCCAGAGTGTGGCCACTATTGCTGCAAATGAGGTTTTCGGTTAGTTGAAAATTGATGCTCAATTATGCATCAAGTCTACTATTCTCTCATCTTTAAAACAAATATTTAGTGTTGTTGAGACATGTTCAGAAGTTTTGGAATAAATCAAATTAATGAATTTATCTAATGGTATGAGGATTGTTAGAACTCTAGTTCCACTCTTTTTGTTGCACACCAAGTACATCTTTTGCTGGCCTCACTCCAATTGTCTTGGCCCTTAGGTTCTAAACTCAAGTGTCACATATCGCATTACTGGTAACAATTTTTTTTTTTCTCTTCTTTGTCTACTTTGGATTATTTACCTTTTGTTACCATGACTAATGAGTCAGGGTCTCATCACATGGTGTTAATACTATTCTTTATCTATTGATAATGTTCTTTATGTCCCTGGGTCTCCATTTAACTTATCATCCATTAGTTGTCTCACCCATTCCCTTGATTATATTATCTCTTTTACCAAAGATTTTGTTTGTTTACACAACCGGAGGTCGAGATGGATGATTAACACCGGATGTAAGTCTTATAGTCTTTATCACCTAAGGACATCTACACATGTTGGCATGGTAATGGATTCTCCATCTCTCATTCATGCTTAGCTAGGTCATCCTAGTCTTGTCATGATACAACAACTTGTTCCAAGTTTGTTCAAGTTATTGAGTTTTTCTTGTGAGTTGTCAATTAGGAAAACACAATCGTAGATCTTTTCCTAGTTATGTTTCACAACGTGCTTTGTCTCTTTTTGCCTTAGTTCACAACATTTCCGGACCAAGTCATGTTAAGTCCAATTTAGGATTGCAGTATTTGTTATTTTTTTTTTATGATTATTCAAGATGTACTTGGTTGTTTTTAATAAAAAATCATTCTGAGTTATTTTCTATATTTCAAACTTTTTACAATAAAATTAAATATCTATTTGGAGTTTATGTTCAAATTTTGCGCAGTAATAATGCCTGTGAGTATCTTTTTTGTTCTTTTCAAAATTTTATGGCTTCTAATGGCATTCTTCATCAAACCTCATGTGCTTATACACTTTAACAAGATGGGGTGGTTGAGCAAAAGAATAAACATCTTGTTGAAACAACTTATGCAATTTGAATCCATGGTGAGGTTCCTCAACATTTTTTGGGGTGATGTTGTTCTTATTGCGTGTTATTTCATTAATCGCATGTCATCCTTAGTCATAAATAACAAAATTCCTCACTCTATTTTATTTTGTCATGAACCTCTCCATGTCTTACCTCCTCAAGTCTTTGGGTCCACATGTTTTGTTCACAATTATAGTCCTGGTCTGATAAATTCTCTTCTAGGTCACACAAATGTGGTCTTTTAGGATTCATTAGATCACAAAAAGGGTATAGTTGTTTCTTTCCCTCACTTAACCCATTTCATTTAAGCAAATGTCACCTTCATTGAGTCTTTCCCATACTTTAAGTCTCCTCCTTGTCCTACTGCATCTCTATCTGATCAAGTCTATATCCCTATTGTCTATGATACTCTTGTTGAGTCTAGTGTAGTCTGTCCTATCTACAAGTAAAACTTTTTGTGCCATTGTCTTAATAGATGCGGGACATGAAAATTTTCCGTCTACGCTCACCCTGAGTATTTTTTTTCGAACTTTTTTTACTGTGAATATATTTGCTGGACATGGGTCTTTGACCAACATTTAATGTCAAAGGAGGTTACATGATTTTATAGATTCATTAGTTTTGTATGTATTGTCTTTGTTGTACTTATATGTATTTAACTCTTGAATCAATATAAAATATACAGCCTTATGAGTTCTTTCTAACTTGAGCAATTCATGAAACATTATTATTCAACAATATTCTATTTGATCTAAGTCATTATATCATAACCTATTTTTCTCTTATCAGGCACATGCTTATGATTGTTGATAATGAAGAATTTTATGAGCAGGAGAAACCGCTATCACTGAATGATATTAGGACCCTCATCATTATATTGAGACAGGTAGATGTTTTTTGTGACTTATTTTCATAGGAAAATTCATGACAGTTTTGTGGTTGAATAGGACTAGATAATGAATGACGTAGTTGAGTTCAATGTTGTCAAACTTGAGGATCGCAAGAGGATTGGAAGGGGAGTAAAAGATCGTAAGTTGACTTGCAATAAGAAAATCTTGTAGACATACGCATACATTAAAAATAAATAAACAAGAAAAATAACTCATAATCATAAATATTAAGATTCAATACATAACACGTCTCAAAATTGGTTCATAAGTCATAAAATAACTCATAATAACTAATAGATGAAGGACATCACTAAGAAATAGAGCGAAACATAACTAAGAAATACCAAATCAGAACACTTCGAACAACTACCAAAAGCCAACTATGCACCCTTAACATTTTGGGATGACATGGTCACACGAGCATTGACAACAACAATGGGAGCTTTGACAAGGATGATGATGGTGATGGGAGGGTTGGAGACAGTGATATTGTGCTTCATGACAACCTGCAACGGCAATAGGAGAGTGATGGAGCTCATTGGGGTTGCGATAGTTGATATGGCAAAATGGTTATCATTTGCGTTGGCGAATCCAAGGGGAAATGGGTCTGTGTTTGAAAAATTTTAAGTTGAGTAATGAACCTGACCCAGAAAGCCCAAATACGACCTGGGTTACTTCTTTTAGGTTAAGAAACCAAGTCCACACAGGCTCCATTCAGGATTGACGTGACCCAGGATCCTCCTATTTACTATTTGTGAAATCTCTATGCCACCACCAAATTTGCTTGCTTGGTCGCTGAAACTCACAACATCGTGTTAGTTCAAGAGTATACTCACGAGTTTGGCAACATTGGTTGGGTTAAACCTAAATATAGTATGCTGTATATTTTTTATTTTGGTGGCGTTGACCCAGAATATATTGCAAACATGTTTTCTGCAGAAGCTTTGGATACAAATGTGACCTTTGCAATTGCAATTGATTCTGGATAGTTTTTCTGTTTCCACAGGTTCTGTGGCAGCTACTGTGGGTGAATCATACTACACCTGCTAATTCAGTAAAATCAGTTCCAATTAGTTCAGCTAGAAAGGGGCAGTTTGTTCAGGCCATTCAACAGAGGGTTAGCGTTGCAGTCTGTGAGCTTCTCTCCCAGGTAGAAACAGCTCATATGACATGTATCTTATATCATGTTCCCTGTTACATTTTGCTTGGAAGCACAAGAGGCATGCATATGAAATGTCACCAATAACCATAATATATGAATGGTTCTAACTTGCATTCTGAATTTCTCCCATAGCTGCAAGATTGGAACAATAGGCGGCAGTTTACATCCCCCAGTAACTTCCATGCTGATGGTGTGAATGACATATTTATCTCTCAGGTATTCTCTCTTCCATTGATTATGGTTATAAGATGGAAACTGGAATTTCTATTTGTATAATATAATCCTTTTTCCACAGGCTTTAACAGAAAATACGCGAACAAATGAAATATTGAAACAGGCCCCTTTCTTGATACCATTTACGAGCAGGGTTAAAATATACTCTGTAAGAATCTCTTTTTTGACTTTGATTTGATTTCTGGTTGTCCTTGCATTATCTATTTACAATAGATTGCTGCAACTGTAAGCAAGGTTTTGGAGTTCCCGTATCATAAATGTCACTGGGTTGTTAATATATTGATTTACACTTTACAGTGACTATAGTGTATTTATTGTTTCATTAGTCTCAACTAGCTGCTGTTAGGCAAAGGCATGGATCTCAGGCTGTATTTAGTAGGAATAGGTTCAGAATAAAACGAGACCGTATTTTAGAAGATGCTTACAATCAAATGAGTCAGTTGACAGAAGATAGTCTTCGAGGATCGGTAAGTCCTTTTCTAAGGCATATTTCCTCATTTGTTATTCACTCCCTATTTTCTTGTCTTTGAGGGATCTTGTAAGTCCTCCTTTTATGTGAGAGTGATTTCTTTTTGCTGGTTTGCAGATCCGGGTGACTTTTGTCAATGAATTTGGAGTTGAAGAGGCTGGAATTGATGGTGGTGGAATATTCAAAGATTTCATGGAGAACATCACACGTGCTGCCTTTGATGTGCAGTATGGATTATTTAAGGTCAGAAGTGTTGTGCTATTGTTTATGTTTAACTTGAATATTATTTTCTACTATGTATATAGTTTGACCGCATTAAAGAATCAAGGTTATTGAAGTATTAGTGAGTGTGAATATGGATATAATTGGATAGGTGGAGTGATTAAAAGTTACTTCATTTTGTAATCCTGCCCTTGTTAATCCTTTTATTCGTTCCTTGTGATACTGATTCTTGGCATGCTGATTGCCAATGCATCTAGGAAACTGCAGATCACCTGCTTTATCCTAATCCTGGATCGGGAATGATACATGAACAACATTTCCAATTTTTCCACTTCCTCGGTACTCTTGTTGCAAAGGTATCCCCTCTCCTCTCCCATTCCCTTTTTAATGTCTCTCTTCTAATAAAGTGTGCCTTTGCGTTAGATGCCTGAATTTACTTGAAAGTGCTACTCTATCTTTTTTGTCATGTTGTTGGAGCGGTATTTCTCTTATAACTATACTGTCTGCACTTAATTGGAACTTTGCTTCACTGTTACTACTTGTGTCTGCAGGCTATGTTTGAAGGGATTCTGGTTGATATACCATTTGCTACATTCTTTTTGAGCAAATTGAAACAAAAGTAAGACTCAAGGAGTCTCTTCCTCTGCTTTAGGTAGTTCGTTCATTTAAATTGAATTAGTTTAAGTGCTCAAATCTTGTATTTTCATACCTTATTTTTCATGCTTGCAACTGCTTTTACTAGTATGAGATTCACAAATGTGACTTCATAACTTTTGTACATGTAGACGGATAATTGTATGGATTTCAATTAACCTTGTGCACTTCCAGTTAATATAGGGGTATCACTGGATCTTACAAAAAGATCCAAACAAACTTGCAAGGAGTTTAACTTTAAATTTGAACATAGATCTTAGCAATTAAATTATTTGTATGATATAGACACTAGTAAGAAAGTTATCGTTCCTTTTCCCCTTTATTAAATATTTCTCATGGATTAAATAGATATTTTAGGTGAAAAATGCATATATAAAATATTGCCAAGGTGGTGTTTGTAGCAAATGAGTTGTCTCTGTATTTGTTGAAGTCCTTTTACAACCTATATTCCTTTTCAACTGTAGTTTTAATTTATACTTGAAATGATCAAGATAATATTTTTCCAATTTTAACCCTACTTTCACACCTAACGTCTATTTATTTTATGCATTTCTCGGGAAATTGAAACGAATAAATGACAGAAATACGATAGATAAAGTTTAAAATAGGAAGTTGGATAATTTTTTTATAAAAATGAAAACATTAATTATACTTGGTTCTTGTGCCACAGCCTTAGAGAAGATAATAAAAGAGGAACAAAGGTAGTGTATATGTTAAAGTAGGGACTGCATGCTTATAATAGGATTACCTATTTCACGCTTTCTTACACCTTTAGTTTCCTTATACCAGGTACAACTATTTGAATGACTTGCCCTCCTTGGACCCGGAATTATATCGCCATCTCATTTTTCTCAAGGTAATGTCATTTCAGTATCTGTCACTTTCATATACTTGCATCTGCCTTAGTCTTATGCATTGTTTGGATCAAAAGGGGAGTGGAAAAGAAAGGAAGGAAAAAAGGTGAAAAGTGAGGTTGTTTGGAAACTGAGTGGAAATGAGTAGAAAGTTTGTAATAGATGTGATTGATGTGAAAACAAAAAAATTAAATTAATTGTAAATATAATAGATTACAAAAATGCCGTTGGTTGCATTTTAATAAGATTAGTATAAATTAAATTTGAAAAATGATAAAATAGAAGTAATTAATTTGTGTAATGGAATTAATACTTTTAGAACTTTATTTAATTTTTGAAATTAAATATATATTTCACAAGAATAAACTCATTTAAATTAGATGAATTAAATATCTCCTATTAACGCAACCAGCTGCTTTAAATTATTTTTTATATCATTGTTTAGAATGCATTTTCAAAAAATACTATAAATATGCATGTTTAGTTGTTGACAAACATAGCCACCGGTTTAGACAAATGATGCATTGTTATTTATTGTCCATGGGTTTGAAAACATAGTGTATAATCGAATGTCTTTAGACATAATAGATTATGTGTGATGACATAATCAATTATAAATCAAAAGTATACTGTGCTTTTCCGATGTCCTATAACTGCGATGCGCTACAATTTTTCTTCATGCACATAAACAACCCCAAAAAGGGTCATGATTCTGTGTTGGAAGGATGGGGGCAAAGTTGTGAAACACAACATGCTACCTGTTTTTCCACTCTTTTCATTACAATCATGAGGGGGCATTTCCACCCCACCCTTCTGCTTTCCATCTTCCCAATTCCGCCGTGTTTGCACTCATACAAACATGAACAGTAAGCCATGAATCTGCGTGTCCCTTCCTCCATTAATAGTACATCAATGGATCCAAACAGAGGCTTAAGGTAACTCTCATTCTTTTCAATACAAATAATACAGGTAAATAACAAAAAAATATACAACTTTATTGTCTAGTTTAACATTCCGACTTTATTTACTCATATAATTCCTTTTTTAAATATTGATTTCTTTGTTCTGTAATTTAGGCTGGTAAAAGTCTAATATGAACTTGTTAGTTTTTTATTAATAAAATATACAACTCTTAAATGCTTATAGTTATTTGAAATACGAACTATGCTAGTTAAATAGTATTCATATATGGACTTTGGGTTTTAGGCTTGGTGTGATGTGAAGTTTGTCCAGATGATATATTTTTCTGTGGGACTGCTGCTATTTTCTTATTGACCCCAATATTGCCCTTCCAATCTGTTTGACTAACAGCATTATAAGGGAGACATTTCGGAGTTGGAACTATACTTTGTTATAGTAAATAATGAATATGGAGAACAAACGGAGGAGGATCTGCTTCCTGGGGGAAGGAACCTACGTGTCACTAATGAGAATGTTATTACTTTTATTCATCTTGTAGCCAATCACCGCTTGAATTTTCAGGTAAAGTTCTTTTGAAAAAGGTAATTGTATTGCATCGTACTACAAATCATTCCTTATTGCAATTAAATAATAAAAATAATTGTGCTTTCAGATACGCCAACAGAGTTCACATTTCTTGAGGGGATTTGAGCGACTTATTCAGAAGGATTGGATTGATATGTTTAATGAACATGAACTTCAGGTTTTTTTCTAATAATCCTGTCCAGTTTTGGGCTTGAAAGCTGTGCCGTTCTCTTATCCCACTGTATTCTTGGTTTTGATTAAGGTAGTCAAAATCTAGATTATGGTTACTATCATGAATGACTCACAATATCATAATTTGTGGGACTGTAATACGGATCATAGATTCTACTTTTTACAAAAATATGAACAAAATGTATGTATATTCACACCTATGAAAACAACAAATAATTAGAACAAAGTCAATCACATTGTTAATGTGTCATCAAACTAAGTTCATGGTAAACCATAAGAAAGAAAGCATGTCGAAAATCATAACTTTTGAGTAACAAAGACCTCCAGAAGTCCAAGACAAAGAACACCTAGATGGCTAAACCCTAAACAGTAGAAATATTATATAACTTTCAAATTAAAACCAAAACTCAAGAGATCTCCATTAGCTTCATTTCCTTCACAAAGCACGTCAATAAAAATTCCTCCTCTAAAGGTGTGATGGCAAGAACATCATCCTTTTCCCAACCACCTTGGGCTCGACCTTCACTAGTGCTCATCATTTTCATTTGAATTTGGAGCATCATTTAAACCTTCGTTTTCATTGTGTTTTTCAACATTTTTCATAATCCACTCATCAATGCGTGGAATTATATCGTTTTGAGTTCCCACGTGGTGCTTGAAGCATTAAAGTCCCCTTTTAATAGTCTTTTGGCAAAATTTGATTTGAAATTTTCGTAGATCTTCATCAATACATATCCATCTTCCAAGCCGGGTCTGTTCTACTACCTGAAGCATTTTTTCCACTTTCTTTGAGTGAACATTTTGTGAGGAAGAACTGTCATCATTGATAGAAGCAATGGCAACATCATTAGATGGAAAGGGTTAGAAGCCACAGCTCCTGAAGCCATTATAATTGTGATTATGCGTTTTGGTTTGTAAAATCAATATAAGTGAAGAAAAGAAGAGGCAAAAGCAAAAGAGATAAAAACATGTGAAAGATGTACAAAAGTGAACAAGGAGTTATGTGTTGTTGCGAACAAGCAGGACATGTGAAAGCAAAACATTGCCGGTGTTGTGAGTCTGTGATTGGGAGTTGTTTCCGATGTTGCTTAGCGGACAAGATTCAAGAAGGAGAAACATAATGTTCTTAGTTAAGTTATGTGGTAGGTAAGCAGTGGAACAATACGTGTGAGATTGTGTTATATTGTGTTCTTTTTTAAATTGGGCTTGGGTTTTAACCCAAAACCCATTGACCTGAGAAGGCAAGGCCGCATCTGGAAGTAGAATGGACAAGACATGCAAAAAATGGCGATTCAACTGTTTGGACGATCTTTGTTGATACTCTGCAGGATCTCACTCCGTCACGATCATGCATGGGATCTGAAACAGAGTTGTGCGAAATTGTGGAATTGCACAATTGCCCATCTTAATTGTGATTTTATAACTACATTGGTTTTGATATTTGCTCATGTGGTGGGGTTAACGAAGTATTCAACAACCAGAATATGTAATAATGCAACCTTGTAAAACCTACAAAGGCACATAACTGAATTTCATCTGAAGTTGTAATTTTGTTCCTAATGATCATTAGTTATTACAATGTTAACCAAATCTTGTCCTAAACTTCTGTATTTATTATTGCCATTTTTTTTGGAGGGATGTTCAAGTAGTTTTATCCTACACTTCTGTTTTTCATCGGAGTCCAATTTTGCTTGACATCATTGTTTTCCACAGCTTCTGATATCAGGTTCAGTTGAAAGCTTGGATATTGTTGATCTACGGCTGCACACCAACTATGCAGGAGGTTATCATAGTGTAAGCCTTCTGGCCTTTTTTGTGCTTTTAGTCAGTAAGGAACAAAGTAAATGCGTTTGTAGCTTCATGTCAAACTCAATAAGATCCACAAAGGAATTGCTCTTGTTGACACTATTGAACTCTAACATGTGGTTTCTTACGATAGGAGCATTATGTTATCGAGATGTTTTGGGAAGTTCTTAAAGGCTTTTCATTGGAAAACAGGAAGAAATTTTTGAAGTAAGCAATACATATATGCATGAATCGGTATCCCTTTATATGACATATCTCAATGTGGATAATAAATATATCATCTCTACAGGTTTGTGACAGGTTGCTCTCGTGGGCCGTTGCTTGGTTTCCGAAATCTTGAACCTTTGTTTTGCATACAAAGGTGAATGCTGCTCCAGCAGTTGTGTTCTGATATTTAATTCTAGCCTTACTAAGCATATTTAGAAGACAAGGATGACAGATTAGAATTGTCTAATGTCTCTCGTTGTAGGGCTTCCAGTAATGCTGCGGACGAATCACTTGACCGATTACCGACATCGGCTACTTGTATGAATCTACTAAAGCTTCCGCCTTATACAAGGTTTGTCCTAGGCTAGGTTACCTTTGCAGTACTGGCATAGAATTGTTTCTGTAGTTACAATTGTAGACTTTTAGAACACCACGAATTGGAGATATATGAATTTATAATGCTGAACAAATATTAAGAGATTCTGTTTAGTCTGTAAAAATTATATGTAATAATGAGCATTAATTGGCTGGAATTATGTTTGAAACAACTTATTCTGAGAAAGAACACGGTTAAGATCATCACAGGGCATAGGTCGAGATTTTTTAAATGTCATTATTGGTGCTACAGGCAGTTTGTATTAAATTAATTATTTCAAAAAATAATTCCAAGATATAGGGTATGGAGATATCCATTTTATGTCAAAAATAGATCCATTGTAGATTCTTTTCTATCTAGAATTAATATTTTCGATTTTTGGTAGATTTGAATTTTGATAGGATTGAGGGGAGCATTTGTAAGATCCTTATGTTCTTTTTATTTTTTGGAAAAGTATGTATTGAGATAATAAAAATACAACGTATTTTTTAGAAAAATATGCTTTTAAAATATTATGATTCGGGAGAATTTCTGCATGACTTACAATCTCGTTGTGCTTCATATTATTTATTGTTGAAGTAGTTTCTGGTGGTTCTTCTAAATCATTTTCCCTGACAAACATCTTGCAGTAAGGAGCAATTGGAAACCAAACTACTGTATGCCATAAACGCCGATGCTGGCTTTGATTTAAGTTAAAAGTATGAGTGGAATTTACGATATCTTTAAGGTTTGAAGCTTGGTAGAGAGAATGACTCCGATGACGATTAGTGGATCAGGAAATGGCAAATAATCGGATGGATAGAGTTGAATAAAAATATCATGTGTGCTACTGTATGTATGTGTGTATATATATATACTTATTCAATCTTGTTTGCCAATTTGTGTCTTTTATCTAAATGTACATACCAAAAATGTGAATTATATTGTGAAATTCGCACTTTGGCAGGGCTTTTCCTGATTATTTTCCATGATCGTAAAAGCAAAACTCCACCCGGAGGTTTTCTACTTTTGCATTTGAGGGTGGTGAGTCCGGAAATTGGGTTTTGAAGGGAAAGTGAAAGCACAATTTTCTCATTCCTGACCAATATTAACGTACTGTTCAATTTTTGCTTAAGAAAAAAAAAAAAACTAGTGTGGATTTGAGTTAAATAATATTGAATTTGTATTAATTTGATTGAGTTGAATATTAAAGTTTCACAATGCCACACTCGATCATCACTAAACTATTAAAAAACTTAATGTAAGATATCATCATTGTTTTAGGGGATTTGATTTATCTAGTTTAGACTTGAGGCGAGATATCATTACTTTCAATTATATTTTTGTTTCTTTTTTCTTTTTTCAACTTTTCGATTTTTTTGTTATTTTAATTATAAAGCCGGGGTGACCTGCCTGATTAAAACTTAAACGTGGTATTGTTGAACTGGTTTGACTTGGTAGTAAAATTGAAAAACTGAACAAATCGACACTACCCATTGAATTTTTATTGATAGAATTCTTCAAAACCGAGTTGAATCAAATCGTGTTCACCAATCCGACTTTATCCAGAATTGATCCACTGGCTCTTGATCATATCATTATACAACCGCATATGGGATTTCTTCAAGAATAGTACTTATTGTTTTTTATCATAAATCTAAGGTATTCAACGTGGTAGAAAAAGATAGGGAAGTAAACAAATGAGAACTGGAATATGATCATGGTTATCTCAACTGCAGTGCTGGAATTATAATAGCATTATGACAACGTAAGCGTTAGTGTGGTTAGCTATTTATGTAGATGCATAACAATGAATATTCTAGCTAAGAATCAGTTCAGAGTGTAATGATAATATTAATAGTTCTATTTATTTGACTCAGTAATACATTTGCATCAATACATCGTTAGGCAACAATATTTGATTGCTACAAGCAACATTATAAAATGTAACAAAAAAACTCGAAACTCTGAATCATGATTCTTCAGCTGGTGGCACCTCACTCAGATCTAGTCCCTCTTCGGGCAAGTCTGACGTAAATTGTCCCAGGATCCCATCACCGCTCAGAGTCAATCCACTCTGCGAATCAAAATGGAATATTGAGTGACAAAGGTTCATCAAATGCGCAAGATAAATTTCTAGTTGCAGGAAGCATAAATATGTTCGTATTTCACGTCAGGTAAGTGCATGAGAAACATGTCTGAAGTAGCAAATTCCATTTTTATGCAAATGCACTATCACATTCCTTTCCTTGTCTACTAAGATCCATTTTTAAATAATTTTATTCTTATCATTTCAGACTCCAATAATCTTCAGCTGCAGCAAGAACCTGACTTTGCTATGTTTTTCAATATTAGTCCCACTTTAATCATTTGCTGTTTCTCCCTTTTTATCCAAATTCAGAATTTTGAAGAAATAATAAAGCCGTAGATACCTCAGGCTGGAACCTAAGCATGTCAGCACGAGCCATAGCTTCTGCTTGGGCTATTCTCTGTCTGAACGTTTGAGCCATCTCCTCCGCCTATATAACAAAAGTTCAGAATTGTGAGTGACTTCCCTTTCAAAAATGCCAAAGCTACTGAAAATGGGTTGAAATAGATTCAAAACATGCAACACAGATCGAAGGAAAAAGTTTAGAAATATGCGTATGCGCTTAACTTAATTCTAGAATTGGGTGAAAATTGTTTTCCTTTTAATAATGTTGAAATCTCCAACACCCACTAGGTTGAGAATTGAATGGGTGAAAGTTATTTTAAGTGTAAAATTTGCATGACTGAATGAGTATCTTCTAATGATCCAATAATGGCCGAATAGTTTAGAGTCCAGTTTTACTCCCATAGCTAGACAAGCCTATGCCCATGTAATCCTGTATCTGTAACCTCAGTTACAGGTAGTTAGATCTTTTTCTGCTCTTGCTCTGACAAAACAGCTATAAGCTGCTGAGTCTACGGGTTCATTTTACAGAATATTTTCACATTAGAGTCTCTCAATTTCAACAGATAACAGATGATCAAATAGGTCTAAGAAATTACAAAGATAAATTTTGATACTATTTTAGAATTTGCATTTAGGCTTAACTCAATCTCAAAATCTAACCAATAGAGTAAGGGTTATCTACTTGTATGTGTGTATAAATGATATCCAGCAACTAAAATAAACAAGGAAACCTCTTTTTTAAGCTTCCTATATGATGTCAAACCGTGGCATTAAATAGCTAAAAGGAAATAAATGGAGTTTTTAATTGAAGCATTTGAAATTAAATTTACGTATGTAATGAGTAAAATGTTCAAGAAGCTTGTTCATAACATACCTTCTCAAAGACAATCTTTGGATTGCGGATCATGTCTCCAGGTGTGGGCTCTAACTTCTTAGTGGAAAGACTTACTCGACCTCTCTCACGGTCATGACTTAAGATCATCACCTAAACAAATTGTAGAACTTTTAATGTCCAATCTTGACAAAAATCTACATTACTCACTATAGTTTTTACCTTTAATATGTCACCAGGTTGAAGAACAGTTGAGATATCAGTTACACGGTCATGACTGATCTGACTAACGTGAAGGAGGCCATTAATTCCACCAATGTCAATGAAGGCACCATATGGCTTCAGACTTTGAACAGAACCAGTAACCACTGAACCAATTCCTAGCTGTGCCTGGTTGCCAGCAATGGCCTTGCGATTACTGAGGACAAGTCTAGATTGTTCCTCATCCACCTCCACAAACTTAAGAGGAAGCTCCTTATCAAGAAGCTCTTCTATATTTGAGTTCTGAGAAGATAATAAGCAAAATGAGAAGAATTTGAGCCGTTTTATAAAGGTATAAAAAATTTAAACCCATTGTCACGGAAGCTAAATGAAAGACAGAAATGCAAAATGATCTCTTTATCTTTTAAGTGTCTATATAGAATGTTATTGAATGTTTTGCACTCATTCACTGGTAAGGTATTTTTGAACTGTTACATGGCATACAGCAAGTTTAAACCTGGAGTGAGTCCACAAATGTGAATACAGCCTCAAGTCAAGAGCTAACCGTTGACAATTGTGACAATGGAACAAACCCTCTAAGCCCTTCCACCTCAGCCACCACTCCACCTTTGTTCACCCCCACAATCTGTTAATACAATAATCTTATCAAAATAACCTTATTGCTTGAGTAATAGAATAGGAGTAACTGAAGCCAACACAGTTTGGTAGTACGACAAACCTACCTTACCCTTGACAGAAGCATCTTCTGCCTGAAGCTGCCTACAACGTTCCCATGCAAGATCAAACTGAATTGACCTTAAACTCAAGATCAAGCTATCATCCGCTTGATTCTCACCAATGATCAAAAACTCCTCTCTCAACCCAGCAACTATGCCCGCTTCTTCCACGTGCTTAATCCTGCGGATGCTCGCTTCCTGCAGTGGCAAATACGCCGAGGACTTTGCAGTGATGTCAACAACCGCTCCATTGTTATCCGTGTAGAACACAGTACCTTTAACCTGAGTGAAACAAACACGTAACCCAGTTAAAAAAAAAGATGATCTTTCTTAGTTTGACGATGACCCAATTGAGAATTGAATGGAAAAGAAGAAGAAGAAGGAGTGGGCAGTGACCTTGGATCCAACTTCAGAATCAAAGTCATACTTTTCGAGAGCGGCAGTGAAGTCTTCGAGGGTGAAGGAGACACCCTCCATGGGAGCAGTGCGGCATCTTTCGTAGGCTTCTTCGAAGAGCTTCTTGAGCTTGACTCTCTCTTTGTTCTGTGCGTTGGCTAGTGCTACTGAGTTGACTATGGTAGTTGAAACACGTTTGTGGTTGTGGCGATGTGGGGCGAAAAGGGAGGGTTGGGAGAGGGGAGAAGAAGAAAGTGGAGAGCACTTGAGAGCTGTGAACTGAAGAACAAGAGAAGCCATGTGTTTGGTGGCATTGCCACACATAATTTCCCATTCTTATCATCACTCTAACCTTCACAAACAGATAACGTTCCAACTGCTCCTTAACTGTTTTTTATAATCTTTTAATCATTACACTAATTTTACTTTTCACTCTTCATAATTCATCATCATACATTCCTTCAATATTTTTAAAGCATTATTTACTTTACCTATTACATTATGATTTATTCTAATACTAAAACTTCTTTAAATTTTTAAAATTAAATGTATTAATATATATTAATCTCAATATCTGCATTATTAGTTTTAGTAAGTGTATAACCTTTGGCAAAGAGGTGCTCCAGTAGTTTTCTTATATGGAAAGAAGATACTAGATATTAAAATAAATTGTGATAAAAATTTAAATTTGTGTGTCATTTTCGTGTTCTATAAAATTAAAATGATAGTTCTCTTAAGTAACCGTGTATTGTAAATTATGTTAAAGATGTGTGTTTAACATTAATGTGATAAATGCATAGTAATACTCTTGTGTAATTATGTTTAGGGTGTATAAGGGACAAGTATGAAGATTATTAATTCATTATTCTTAGTATAACGGATGATATATTACCATAATAATTTACTTTTAGTAGGGTAAGTTTCTCGAAGATGATTTCACGGTACACAGTTTTATTTTAATGCAATGTGAGCATGAAACTAAAAAAAAATTATTAAAATATAATCCTAAGTTATAAATTTTCAAATAAATGAAATAACTCATTTTATAATATTTCTGTTACCAATTTCAACTATTAAAAAAAACTTTCTTAAATATCATTCAAGTTTTATAGTTTAACCTTGCAAATATATTTTATTTTCTTGTCCACCTTAAAATCTATCATGTAATATATACATGTAATACTTTTCATATACTACTTCATCATTAAGGATATACAAGTCATTATCGTTTATATTTATTTTTTACATAAATAATTTTTATCTTTATCTTTATATACTTATTTTTTATTTTTTAATTTGTATATATTTTTAATCTCTCATTACTCTTTATTAGGCAGTTA
>Ga0123340_1002860_pt1 | contig 15886 bp, 9 predicted proteins | sample SirMexnodulemix_FD_89961 | JGI IMG/M metagenome (GOLD analysis project Ga0123340, IMG submission 89961) | Root nodule microbial communities of legume samples collected from Mexico - Siratro Mexico nodule mix | ecosystem: Host-associated > Plants > Roots > Nodule | place: Mexico: Nepantla... | reverse complement strand
CTTCAATTCTGTCTTTTCTCTCTCTTCTCTTCTCTGTTTTTTTTTTTTTTTTTTTCTCTCTCTCCTCGGTCACGCTTTAAACTGTGTTCAGATTCTCTCAGAACCAGCTTTTCTCTCCTTGGTAAGGATAGATTTTTCTCAGTGTGCTTTCTCTGCCTTTAGCAGAAAATCTAAATGCCCGTGACGGCATGGTTGCATGCGTTTTTTTAAAGTCAATTTGAAGTCTATGTTTTGTTGATCATGATCTTAATCTGCCGAACATTTCGATTCTTTTAGACTCGCTGATCAAAAGCAATCAATTTTTGTAAAACAAGCCAACATCTTCGATTATTTTTGGCCTTTGGGGAACAGAACACCCATGCCATTTCTGTGTAAGCAAAAGTGGGTATCACAGATAATGATGTTTTTATTTGTCATTTCAGTACATAATTTTCTGCCGAAGCTAAGAACTCTCCGCATGTGTGAATGTCTCTACTTCTTCTAACCAGCACACCGTCATTTTGACACATAAGTGTGTTTTCCTTGTTCGGAAGTTTGTTTTTGATGGAGAAAAAACATGACACGGAGTTTTAGTTTATGTTCTTGCACTTCTTTTGGTGACCATGTTTGTACATATTCACAGACACTGCATCTTCTTCTCCTTCTTCAACTTTTGTCTTATTTACTGTAGGTTGAAAATATCTTTCTGATAAATGAAACTTTTTTATGAAAGATGCGTACAATGGTATGAATGCATGTCGATCCTTTTGATTTGTTTGTCAATGATTAACTTGTTTATTCTGTAAACAGATAAGAAACGAAGATTTGGAAGTGAAAAAGTTTGTGTTCCTAGTACTGGTACAGAAGTTAACAACATTTTGGTGGCTGTTGTTGGCTGTCACAATCATGGTGCAAAGAAAAAGGAGAATAGATCAAATCAAGCATCCATTCAGTGCTCCCCGTAAGCCTTTCTTCTTCTTTTTTCTCTATTTTTTTTTCTTGTTTGGTTGATGGCTACATGCAGAAAAAAAAAAAAAATTAATCAACATAATGAATACCAAACAGTTATAATTCCTTGATCAAAGAGAAAGAAAAACTTTAATTTACCAAACAAACTTAAACTTGATTGATCACTTTTTGTGTGACCTGGGTATTGTCTACTATTGTAAGCAGCCTTTGAAGCAGTTGTCTCTGGCTCATGGCAAGCTGTGGAGTTCATAAAGGTTGAGGCAGGAACTCTGTCTATGCATTTTGTAGATAAGCATTATATGACTATGGAGAAAGGACCCTTGTCAGACATTCGGATAAGGTCAAGGGAAGCTACTTTATCTGATTGTTCCCGTTTTCTGCGTCCTGGAATTGACATATGTGTGCTATCTCCCCCTCAACAATCTAAGGATTCAGAAGAAATTGATCCTGTAAGCCTTCCTTGTCCTCTGAATTTTATACATTTTACCTCTTTAATCTGAGGTTCCATAAATCATGAAAGTTTTGACAGAATCTTCTAGACATCTTTTTTTGTTAACATAGTCAATGCAATATAACTCTTTCTCTGTGTGTATTTGGGGCAACTGTGTATAAAGGGAAATCAATTAAATTCCATGGTGTCACAGAGTTAAATCAATTTGCTAGACAGTCACTAGGCTTATCCCTTTCTTTGATTATTTTCTCTTCTTTGCATATTACCTTGCATGTGTTTATTATTGTTGTTATTACTGTTATTATTGCTTGCATGTGTTTAATTTGAGAATTATAGTTTCCAAAATGGCAAGTTTGAGTTATAGTTTCTTTCGTTTTTGAACCACAGTTCTGGATTGATGCTAAAATAAGCTCTGTACAAAGAAAGCCTCATGACTCTGAGTGCTCGTGTCAGTTTTATGTGAACTTCTATGTTCATCAAGGTTCACTTGGTGCAGAGCTAAGAACTCTAAGCAAGGAAATCAAAGTAGTTGGAATCAAACAAATATCCATCCTTCAGAAACTTGAAAATGTTCCCTGTGAAGATCAGCACTACCGCTGGGCATCATCCGAGGACTGTTCCATTATATCGCACACTAAATTGCTTTTGGGAAAAGTGTTATGTGATCTTTCATGGTTAGTTGTTGCCTCAGTTTTAAAGAAGATCTCATTTTGCTTAAGATGTGTAGAAGAAAAGCTCGTGTATCAAATGTTGGGAAGAGACACTGTTAGCACTTCATTGAACAAAGGTTCTCACATTGATGTTGTGAATTTCAGAACGGAAAGTGGCGTGTTAGTACCCTTTGTCTCTCAAGTAGTTATACCAATAACTAAGATTATCGGTCATGTACAGGAATCTCATGAAGATAAGGCATTACTATCTTATAATGTTGAGGGCTTGCGGCGTTCTAAGCGTCGGAACGTACAACCAGAGCGTTACCTTGGTTGTGATAATGTTGCTTCTGAGATTAATGTTGGTTCTTTCAGAAACAGACCACCAGTTAGGATAGACACGTGGAAAGATGAAGAGGACGATGAAGAACTGCATATGCCATTAGCATGCCTGTTTGGTTTGCAGAAGAACCTTCTGGAAGGGGATACTAAGAATCATCAAAAGAAGGCAAGTACCTGCCGGGAACTCGTGATGTATAACAGGAGAATGGCCTATAAACAGAAGGGAAAGTCAGTAGAAATTGATCAGCATGAAGATCAAAATCGACTTGCTATTATTCCTATTCCCGATCAAGATGAGCCACTACTTGTTGAACATTGTGATGATTTAGATGACAAGGTTACTAGGAGTTATGGTCATGAATCCACTGAACATTATTCCAAACATTATTATCTAACTAGTACCTCCCATGAATCAGCAGCTAGGAAAGGTGATAAATTGCTACCTTTTGAGTCTAATAACCATCCTGCAAAGTCAGCTGATGTAGAAAAGAATGATGATTTGTCATTGAGATATCATCATAGTTATGGTGTCAGGAAGTCACAGAGGAAGAAGAGTTTATCTGGTTTGGATGATATAGTGGATCTTGGAAATAAATGGGAAGGGATGAGACCCAATAAAGGAGTTCAAAGAAAAAAATATTATGCATCATCATATTCAAGAAGTAGAGATCATGGAGAAGAAAGAAGATACAACTATAAAGACAGAACCTTAAATGCAGCTGCATACAAGGATCTGATAAATTCGTACTTAAAGAATATTAATACAGGACCTGCCCAAGAAGAACCATCTATCACCGAACAGTGGAAGGAAAACATAGCAACTAGTAGCAATGGCAAAAAGATAGAAACAGAAATGCTTAATGAGGAGGATGGAGAAGAATTATCTGAAATAGATATGTTATGGAAAGAAATGGAAGTGTCCTTGGCGTCATGCTATCTAGAAGAGGTGTGCGACCATTTCACCTTTTCTTTTCCTAATTTGTTTTATTTCTTCTTAGACTAATTCACTTTAACTAATTTAATTAGGATGCAAAAGCTGCTGTTATCAATGAGACTGTGGAAAAGCTGCCAAGCTGTCCACACGATTTTAGACTGAACGAAGAAATTGGAATTTACTGTCATAGATGTGGCATCGTGGAAACAGAAATCAGATATATTACACCACCTTTTGTAAGTGAAGTTTAACTTAGATATTAATTTATATGTAATTTTTTTCTATTGCATTACTCTGCTTTCTCTAATATTCATTAATATGTATGAGTATTTTTATGTATAATGAATTAAAAAGATATTTTTTATGTTTATATTTATGGAATTTGTATAAAGAAATGTGATTTTGTAAAGAATATGCATAATATTCCAAAACCTATTAGTTCTTAGTTCCTTATGTTAACCTCATTTACCTATTTTGGTGGTAGATTGAACATTCTTCGTGGCGCCAAGAGGAGAAGCACAATGGAGAAGAAGATTCTCGAACGGTTGATGAGGATGATGACTTGGATCTTCTCCCTACCATAGATTCTCCTAAAGGACCTGTGTCTCAAGAAAATGATAATGTTTGGGCATTGATTCCCGAACTTAGAATGAAGTTGCATGCTCATCAGAAGAAAGCCTTTGAGTTTCTTTGGCAAAACATTGCAGGGTCCATGGACCCCAGAATTATGGAAGCAACATCAACATCCAAAAGAATAGGTGGCTGTGTGGTATCTCATACTCCTGGTGCTGGAAAAACTTTTCTCATCATTGCTTTTCTTGTAAGCTACTTGAAGTTATTCCCAGGGAACAGACCTCTTGTCCTTGCTCCAAAAACAACCCTCTATACTTGGTACAAAGAATTTATCAAGTGGGATATTCCTATACCAGTGTATCTGATTCATGGTCGTAGAACATACCGGGTATTCAAGCAGAAATCACCGGTTGTTCTTCCTGGAGTTCCCAAGCCCACTGATGATGTCAAGCATGTTCTGGATTGCCTTGAGAAGATACAAAAGTGGCATTCACACCCGAGTGTTCTAATAATGGGTTATACTTCATTTTTAACATTGATGCGTGAGGATTCAAAGTTTGCACACAGAAAATACATGGCTAAAGTACTGAGGGAAAGCCCTGGGATCATGGTACTGGATGAAGGGCACAATCCCAGAAGCACTAAATCAAGGTTGAGAAAGGTTTTGATGAAAGTACAAACAAATCTGAGAATACTGCTTTCTGGTACATTGTTTCAGAACAATTTCTGTGAATACTTCAACACTTTGTGCTTGGCAAGACCAAAGTTTATTCATGAAGTCCTGAAAGCATTAGACCCCAAGTACAGGAGGAAAGGGAAAGTGGCAAAAAAGGCAAGTCATTTATTAGAGTCACGGGCTAGAAAATTCTTCTTAGACAAAATTGCTAAGAAGATCGACTCTGATAAAGGTAGGGAGAGGCAGCAGGGTCTGAAGATGTTGAGAAATGTGACAAATGGTTTCATAGATGTTTATGAAGGAGGGAGTGCTGACGGTCTTCCTGGTTTACAAATTTATACACTGTTAATGAATTCAACTGATACACAACATGAGATTTTGCATGAACTGCACAAGAGAATGGCCCAGTGCAATGGCTACCCTCTGGAATTAGAGCTTCTGATAACTCTTGGTTCAATTCATCCCTGGCTGGTCAAAACAGCAGTATGTGCTGAGAAGTTTTTCACTTCTCAGCAGTTGATGGATTTAGAAAAATGCAAATTTGATCTTAAAATAGGGTCCAAAGTAAGATTTGTTTTGAGCCTTGTCTACCGTGTTGTGAGAAATGAGAAGATTCTTATATTTTGCCACAACATTGCACCTGTGAAGCTGTTTGTGGAATATTTTGAGAAGTACTTTGGATGGATAAAGGGTAAGGAAGTGTTGGTACTAACTGGGGAATTAGAGCTTTTTGAGAGGGGTAGAGTGATGGATAAGTTTGAGGAACCTGGTGGAGTAGCAAAGATTCTCCTTGCTTCTATCACAGCTTGTGCTGAAGGCATTAGTTTGACAGCAGCTTCAAGAGTTATAATGTTGGACTCAGAGTGGAACCCTTCGAAGACAAAGCAGGCTATTGCTCGGGCTTTTAGGCCTGGTCAGCAGAAAGTTGTGTATGTGTATCAGCTCTTGGTGACAGGTTCATTGGAGGAAGATAAGTATAGAAGAACCACTTGGAAAGAGTGGGTTTCAAGCATGATCTTCAGTGAGGCTTTGGTGGAGGACCCTTCTAAGTGGCAAGCTGAGAAGATTGAAGATGATATACTCAGAGAAATGGTGGCTGAAGACAGGTCCAAATCATTCCACATGATCATGAAGAATGAAAAGGCTTCCTCAACCAACAAATAGAAGGTAAATTCTCTTTGTATTTGCTCATCTTCACAATCTTTTTTTGCTTAATGCCAACATATTTTAGAATGAGAAACTCAAAAAATCTATGATTGGAAAATGAGTTAAAGAAGTGTTTTAGTTCAACTAGCTATTGAATGTGCCTTAATTTTCTCATTTTTCATGTATATTTCTTCTTGAAAGAATAGAAACAACAAATTCTAATTATTATGCTTATGGGTTCACTCTTTCCTTGACCAACGCAGCCCACAGGACAATTGGAAGCCTCAAGAATAGGAGCCCAAGCCCACATCTCAACAAGCTTCTTTATGGAAAGCCCAATGGTTTTTGTTTTAAATTTTCTTCATTTGAGCAGACTCTAGTTTTTTTTTTATTTAATTTGATAAATTTGGAGGTTTGATTCTACCAAGGGATACTTAATGCGGTGGAGGATCAAATTCCAATAAAACTGCTACTGGGGCAAATTTAATGTCATAGGTGTTGGGAAATTTTTAAAATTTAATCTCTTCCCCTGTCAGTTGTGAGAGTAGTTTAATTATACATCTAAGATAACACATAGTTAAATGACTTTTGTTAAAAAAGATGTTTGTTCGGCACAAAATTAGAAGAGGGAACGTTCTATTGAGTTTGGATTGGAAATTTGACCATTTCTAAAACATTTATAAGAATTTGAATTCAGTTTATTTTAAAATATTTTGTTTAGATAAAGTATTCAAATTTATCAAATTGGTTGGATAAACTATTTTACATACCATCAATTATAAAAATTATTCGAATATCAAACCATTCTTAATAATTCAAAATATTAATATTAACGTTTTTTTATTAATTTTAGTTGATATTATTATTTTTTGGATAAAGTTTGGAAAACGAATATTAATTGACATTAACAATTTTTTTATTGAGATCGGATAAAATTATTTTCAATTGATATCGATCATGTTAATGTCTCAGTTTTCTTAGTTAGCATTTTCTAACATTTACGTCATGATATAAAGAATAACTAAAAAAATTATTAGTTCATACCAATTAATAAAAAAAAGTCTTATCAACAATTCTCACGAGAAGGAAAAGTAATCACAATAAAAATAAGAATGATGATAAAGTATCATGATTCTATCGATATTAAATAATATAAAAATGTACATATTAAAATATAATTATTTAAAATTATAATAAATTATTATTTTATTATTATATAATATTTTAAAGTAGATTTTTCTTAAAAATAATTCTAAAAACTTAAATAAAAAATATAATCTTTAAAAGAGAATAAAAACACAGTAAAAACAATTTTAAATTTTTACTTTTTAGATGAAATTTGAATTAATTATTCTCTTGAAATTTTAGAATTCTATCCTTTTAAATTCTCTACCTAAATTATAATTTTTTTTGTCGTAAGATATTTCCAATTATTTATAAAACCAAAATTTCATCTCCAAATATATTATAAAAATATTATTTTCTTTCTCTATTAGTTAACTTGAAGAATCACATACATGTACTGAGTAAAAGATCAAAATGACCAGACTGAACTAAACACCAGTTGAACTTAGACTGGATACTCAATGATAACAAAACTGTAAATATATATTCTAATATTTACCAAATGTTTTATATGCCCATATTCTAGTTATTTTTAGAACTTACCACACAATTCAAAGTGCACCTACTTACTTTTGCAAGTTTGGATAAGCCAAATCTTCCTATTATTATGATTATTGAAATTGAATCTAGTATTTCAATAACTTGATTAGTGAAATATAGGAGACTGAATTCTCTTTATTTTATTTTTGACTTAAACATTATTTATGTTATCAAGTAACCACTACAGAGACTACTTACTTAATTCTTTTTACTATAATTTTGTATTATTTTAAAAATTTTACTAATTTAAATGTTTGAGAAATTTTTTGTAAGTATTTATTTAATTTATTATCGCATTTTTTTATTTTTAAGTTTTTACTAATTTGAATGTTAGATAATTTCTTTTAGATATATATAGTACTGATTTACCCAATGTCAGGTCCAGTCAGAGTCTAGAAAGTTTATTGTTGTTATTTGAGACTGAGTTAGTTATCACTGCATTTATCCTTCAGATACCATAAATCTAAAATCAACCAGATGTTATGCAATACTATTTTCTATTGTATTTTTTTACCATGTTTCAGCATGTTAAAACTATAACTTGTATTTATTCACATTAAATTATTAAATTAAAGAGAACACCGGTTTTCTTTAAAGTTAATAGTCTTTTACCAATTACGTAAGTATGCTTATAGGACTATATTTGCATATTTAGTTAAAAGAAACGAAGAGTATAAATAAATTCAACATATAGAGCAACTTTTATATGTTCCGAAATCATTGTATTTATATGTTCCGAAATCATTGTATGGTATTTAATTAAATTAAATTAGAATAACTCAAAATATGACCTGAACTCACTTTAATAAATATCAAATTTAACTTTCAGAATCCAAATCCTGTCAGTTAAACTCGAGTTTACCTTGGACAGTTTTTCTGTAATTGAGATTTAGTTGCAGTAAAAAGAGTTACTTCTTCTGAAAATAATATTAACTCTTTTAAAAGACAACTATGAAAAATATATAAACTCATTTACAACCTGAAATATTGTATGTATTTCCCAGTTACGCGCTTCTTTTCGTCAAAACTAAAGACGAGAAAAATATCTTCTGAGTTTAAAATTATGGGCACCAAAAATATATGTACCACTTGAACAACGTCGCTATCAACTTGTTCATACGCCGGACCTTCTAGACTCTTCTTCTAAACATGAGCTATTTCCAAAGATACCTTAAGAATTGGTGCACGGCTTTTGATTTATAAACAAAGTGAAAATAAAAAAGAAAATACAAATTGAGAAGGAGAATGAAAATTGGTCATAAAAATGCAAACACCATTTGGTATTTGAATAATAATGGTTTAACTTTTAAGAAGATGTTGAGGCCAAAGCAAGTTTGGTGGTTTAAGAAAGAATAATATTTTTTAGCAAGTTAAGAAAAAATAATAATAGATGAAATGGGAAAGTTGGAGTTTGGGATAAAGAAATGAGATAATTGAAGAAACCTAGTCTAAAGGACAGTTGCAAGTTGAGGATCCACTTGCACACCCCTTGTCTGCTACAATTCAATTCTACCATTTTTCTATCTATTCTCTCTCTTTCTTTCTTTGTCACCTTCCAAAATAAAGAGAAAGGTAACCCTCTTTCCCAAACCACTCCAACTTCATTAATATATTCTTAACAAGATAATCATTTCTCATATATTTCTAAACATCATTTCTCTTTGTAATTAAGTATGTGATTAAGGTTTTATTATTGCTTAATGTTTGTGATTAGGAGTTAAAGAGATTATATTTTATATATTTAGGAAGACTAATCATTTAAAGAAAAAAAAAAAAGATACTCCAACTTGAACTACAAAAATATTAATTAACTCAAAAACCTTACAAAGCAAGAATAGTCTCTCATCTCCCTACATTCTCTAGATAGATATATATATGTGCTTGCTTACACAACAACAACCATTTATGCACAAACCCTCTGAACATAAAATCACAAAAGCAAAATCTTTGTTTGGTGGAGAGGGAGAAGAGAAATTAGGTAAACACATATCTATATTTTTGCTATTATCATTATTACATGAACTACAAATGACTTGCCCTCTTCAACTCCACCGATTCAACCCTACAACCGACGCATCCACCGCCATCTCAAACGGCGTTAACTGTCCCAAGCCGCTGCAGACGGCGCCGTCAACGCGACGTCTCTTGCCCAAAGGAAGCGTGCCCGAGGCGGCGGCGCGGTACCACACGCACGTGGTGGGGCCCGGCCAGTGCTGCTCCGTCGTGATCCAGGCCATCGAGGCGCCGGTCTCCGCCGTGTGGTCCGTGGTGCGGCGCTTCGACAAACCGCAGGGGTACAAGCACTTCGTCAAGAGCTGTCACGTGGTCGCCGGCGACGGCATTCGAGTCGGCGCGCTCCGCGAGGTGCTCGTGGTCTCCGGCCTCCCCGCCGTTTCGAGCACCGAGCGTCTCGAGATCCTCGACGACGAGCGGCACGTGATGAGCTTCAGCGTGATTGGCGGCGACCACCGCCTTAGGAACTACCGGTCCGTGACGACGCTCCACGGCGACGGCAACGGAGGAACCGTCGTGATCGAGTCCTACGTGGTGGACGTACCCGCCGGAAACACTAAGGAGGAGACTTGCGTGTTCGTGGACACAATCGTACGGTGCAATTTGCAGTCCCTCGCTCAGATCGCCATGGCAAGTCAACAACACTGAACAAACAAACACTTTCTTCTTCTTTTTTTTTTTCTTCAGCTTTATTTTTGTTTCGAATACGCGTTGGAATGACGTTCCGTTCCGTTCCGTGTTTGAAATTGGTGGAAACCAACACCGTTAAGATTTGTTTTGGAGAACTGAAGATCAGACTGCGATGGTTGAAATGAATGTGACATATATAATATATGATATATATATATGATTCATGTATATATATACATATAATATATGTAGTTCGTTCCTTCTATGCATCTCTTTGATTTGTTCTTCATTCTTCTACCTCTTCTGTCTGATGGAGGACTGCGACTGCTTCTTTTGCACCGAATCTATGGTGTGCTCAATTTTTATTCAATTTTCATCTTCTTTCTGTGATGTAAATCCCTTTTTTCATGTAGTGGAAGAGAATGATTCTATCTGAATCTGAGTTTAACCATACACATGTTGTTATTTACCTACATGTTTGATTTCAAAGAGTGGATAACATAGGATGAAAACCTGTTTAAACACAATTTACTATATAATAAATTTAACCAACTATATTATATGATCATGGATAACATAATTTCATAATTCATAATTGATGTAGAAGTAATTTCATAGTTTATATGTAATTAGTATAGGTGGATGTAGAATTTATTTTACAAGCATGTGAAGTTCTTCAGTAAAAAGATATCGGACTATTGAACTATCTAGTTAGAAAAATTTGATGTAAGAGATATATATGTTAGAGATCTTATCTTTACTGTAGATATATTTACCAACCACAGATTTTATAGAATTAAATTAAGTTTAAAGTTTACGTCCACAAATATTTATGCTATTACTATATTAAATATAATGTTTAATTTAAAATATCTATTTAGAAATTTCTTAAAATTTGAGTACACAGCCAAATTTATGAAGAATCACTAAACATAAATTAAATCTCTAAATATTTATTAAACAAAAATAAATCTCTAATTTAAGATTTAACTTATTTAACTTTTTTTGTAAAAAAGTAAAGTTTAATATTGTTAATTTTTTTTCTTATTATCTATTTTATTTTATATTATAGTCTCTAAATTGAAATTTAGAGTATCGTCCACGCTTAGACATAATTTTGAGATATATTTGATAAATTATTACTTCTAAGAGGTAATATTTTTTTAATTAAGAAATTTGGTTGGCGATTAAAGAAAACAAATTGATCGTTGAAGAATATTTAATATATTTTATTACATGTATTCAATTTTTTAATAAAATAATTACTTTTGGCTAAAGTAAATTATTTGATTTTCCATGATTGTATATCTTTGAAAATAATCATGCTTAGTCAAATACCAAATATTGACATTTCTTTCGATATAAAGATTCAAATCTTATTCACTACTTTGTCAATTACAAACTCTTTTGTGCTAGAGCTAAGCTAAATATTTTGTAACTTCTTTAGTTTTAGTTCAATTAGACTTGATGTTTTCTCTCTTTTTATATTATACGGACTCCTTAATTTTAAAATATTTTATTTTTTTCATAGACTAAGCTCAATGAAATTCAACTTCATATATTAATTATATTTGTAGTCAATGTTTTGACCATACAAAAATAATCATCTTTTAATTTATTTATTTTATTTCGATTTTTGAGTTATTTTTCCAACAATGTCTTTACATATAATTAAGAATAATTAATATAATGCCACATACATTAAAGAGAAAGAAACACGAATGATTAAAAAAACTTAAAAGCTAAATTTATATCAATTAATTATTCCTTAATCAATGTGTCATAATTTTAAAGAAAATAATTTTTCCCATAGGGAGATGGGACGTGCCCACTGGAAATTAAGAAATTGAAGAAATAAATAATAGACTAATTGTCTTTGACCATTCTATTGCCCAATCACACATTATTTTTCATTCATATAAAATAAAACATTGTGAAGTTTAAGCAGTAACTGGTAAGTGAAAACCGCCACAAAAAAAAAAAAGTTTAAAGATTAAAGAGAGAAAGAAAACACTTTGAGATTATTTTGAAGTCACCAAATAAATATTTTACGCTAGAAATCTCATTATATCGTTTTATTTCCCCAAAAATATAAAAATAACTCATTTCTTTTCCAATTTCTTTTTGAATCTTACAAATGGAGGAACGTAATCCAAAGACACACATTGAAGATAATTTATATATTTATATGCATGTAGTTAAACACAGCGCAAGCACATTACTCCAGGAGTAAATTTCACGTTTATATTCATTCTTCTTAAGTCTTCATAAACCTCGAATTATCATAGAATTTTTTTGAGTTTATCCATTCTGAGTCGGTGCGTGACAGTGAGCACTGTTGGTTACAAGTTTCGTTGAAGCTTCTCTTAATTATTACCCCAACTAAAGCTATATAATATATATGCAGTACATAACTCCGTATCAGTCAAGAAAGAACATCAGAATTGAAACCCTGATTCTACATTAATTAAATCGAAATAAGGGAACGTGACTTGGACTTTTTGTGTATTAATAAGGATTGTTGTGTACTATGTGTTTAGATTACGACGTTATATTAGTATTAATTTTGTATGGTGGATATGAACCAACCTCTATAGAGCAACTTGGCATGGTTGAACTCAACTTGGTGCGTAAAAAACGTCAAGTGGCCAATCTTTGCCTCCTTTGTAATATTCTCTCTGTTTTTTTTTGTGTGTTTATTGTTACTATTATTATTATATATAATTGCAGAAACGTGAGCTGTGAGGTGGAAACTATCGTTGCAATGGCAAGTTGGGTTGCAAGTGGGGGCAGAAGGGATTTCATGATTTGTTTATTCATAACTTTAGTTTGTCTGTACTTTACAATTATAAGAGAAATGTCCCATGGGGTCGTTTTACAGCACAAGATTTTCCAAATCAATCAAGATTTTTCTTCCATCTCTTAACCCGATTAACCCTAGTTAATCCCAAAGAAATATTCCCACACGATTCCTTCGGTGCCCCTCACCTAAGTGACATGGCAGCTGAGTAGACCAAGTAAGTACACGTGGCACGGAATAAGAATTTTAAGGTTTGACCACCTTAAATTTGTGAGAGTGCCCACTTAACCAGGAAAGGAAGGTTGAAGGTGTCACTTGGATTCAATCAAGTTGGAAGTGTCGTTTGAATTATCCGCAGGTATTAACATTCTTTTTTGCGGTACGTAATATGTAAAAGGGTAGTCGGTTGTGCGATGCAGATGGAACATTATAATGAGGGCTCTTTTGTAGATTTGGGTGAAGATGACGATGTTAGTGGATGAGTATAGGGGAAGTATTAGTGATTCGGAACATGAAAATGATGTAAATGTTGTGGAAGATAGTGATATATGTGATAGAGATAAAGGTGTGTTTAAAAGTTATATGGACTTCTTAGGTATATATTAGGGGTGAAATTTGAATTTGAGGAATATCTTTCCGAATTCTATGTGTTATTATTTTAGTACTATTGGGAAAAATTTCTTCAAATACTCTTTAATTCAAGTGTTGAATAGTTTTAATAAGATAAAAAATTCTTAAATCAGAATTACATTATTTTTTATTCTATGCTGAGACTTCTATTTATAGATTTATAATTATTTATAAATTTATAATTAAATTTTTTTATTTAGTATTCATATATTAAGAAGTTCTAATATAATTTTGAATTAGATTATGTTAATTTGTTTAGTAACTCGCACTTTTCTTTAAAGGTCGGTCGGTCAAAAACAAATCATCTGATACGTTTTAAGGATACGGTTGACCGACCGTCTACTAAACAAGTAATAAGATCTATATGAAAATTGGTGTGAGTTTAATATGAATGATTATATAAGGATTTTAATTTGAATTTATTTTTTAACTGTTTTTAATAATTGTGACGATGTTAATGCTGAAAATATTATAACTAACAGAAAAAAAAAGACGAGGTTAATGCTGAAAATATTATAATTAATAGAAAGAAAAAGATACTAAAGTGGAAGCGATATGGATAAGATAATTATTGTGTAACACGTTACGTTGTAGGACAAACTAAAAAGGTAAAAAAAAAATGATCTTGTGATGTATGTGAGAAATCCTTGTGTTTGAAGTAAGGGATTTAATTTAAAGTGGTTGGTAAATGTTAGTCTTTCATAAACGTGGTAAATTAAACGATGAAACATGCTGTGTTTCTACCTTACGGAAGCACTTTCACATTATCTGTTGGGCAACCTATTGTTCCAATATATCCCCACATCGGGGTCATTTCCCAAGCATCGTCGTCTAGTTCAAATTATGTAGAACAATTGAATCGAAATCCCACAACCTTTAATGTTGGGGGACCGAATGTGAGGGCTCCAATGGGGCTTGCAATTAAAATATGTTGATTTTGTTTTGATACTTACGTTTGGGTAATTCAACTTGTTTTTATGGTACAGGACAATAATATTCCTATTGGTTATTTTTGTAATTTAATGCAACAATTTGGTAATTACAAGCATTATCTCTTATTTCTACTATCCATTTTGTCACCTTCTTACTTATATATATTGTGTTGGGGGTTTGTTATAGGGTGTGAAGTGTGATGGTGAAAGGTGATGGTATTAACTGGCTTTAAGTGCATAACCAGCATAAATGGTTGAACTTGTGACATTCATTCAAGTGGATGTTTGATGTAATTTATTTTTTTAGAGTAAATACATACCCCTTTGTACAATGTAGCATAAAAAAAATAATATTAATAAAAAAAATTAATAGTTAACAATTCTTTTTAGTGACATCAATATCTCTCAATACATTTAGTAGACATTCAATACACATTCGATCTTAATTAAAGTTTGCAAGAAGACTTTATTTAACAGTTTCAACAGTGGAAAACTCATGTTGCATGGAATGTGAATTTTTGTTCTCGTCTAAATAGAAAATACTAACAATACTAACATGGCTTGTTTATGTTAGAAAACAATTTATTTTTGCACAAATAATAAGAGAAGGTGATGGTTTACCACTAAGTAATGTGTCATTTATTGAGACTTGACCAAAAATACATTTATGTGAAAATTGTTGATATGGAGGTTCATGAAAATATGTTTGCAATGAATGTGATACTGGTTTAAGTGAGATCAGTGTCTTGCTTGAACAACTATATAAAAAGTCAATACACATTTAAATAGTTTCCATTTTAGAAAGATTAAAACATTTTTAATCCTTTAGATTTCAAGAATCCTTCCACTAGAATTTTTTGTGATGTAGTTGATTCTTTACGCATTAACAAGGAATTTGCAAGAGAGAATCGTCCTCTCTTAGCTAAAAAAACAGTATTTGTAGTTTATATAACCTTTAACAAGAGTTTATGAGTGAAATAATTGATCAATTTAAATAAATTGCAAATCAAAGAGAAATTAGTAAAGGAAAGATAGTATACAAATAAATTTGCCCTGTATGTATTTTCAAATGTTGATAACATTTAAATAAAATTAAAAGCAACTCATTAAAAACAGAATACTGTCAAATAGTTAAAAAAATAAAATTAAATATAAATAATAATATAACGTTTTATCTTTGAACAAAGTCACTATTATATTCTATTATATTTTGACGTCATATAAAAAATAATTCACTTACTATATGATGTTCATTTTTAATATAAGTATTAAGTATACACCCTCTTCTCTAACTTAAAAAGGTATATCAAAATTCAAACTTATGAATCTCAATTTATAGGAAAAACTTGTTTATATATAGTAACAACTAGATGAAAATAAGACATAGTATTTAAGAATATAAAATAACTCATGTGACACCTTTGAGGAATGAAAGGGAAATAATTAATTTTAAAAATAAAAACTTAAATTTAACACACACATATATATATATATAT
>Ga0123340_1002859_pt1 | contig 15886 bp, 5 predicted proteins | sample SirMexnodulemix_FD_89961 | JGI IMG/M metagenome (GOLD analysis project Ga0123340, IMG submission 89961) | Root nodule microbial communities of legume samples collected from Mexico - Siratro Mexico nodule mix | ecosystem: Host-associated > Plants > Roots > Nodule | place: Mexico: Nepantla... | reverse complement strand
TTATTTTACTTTAATTTAATTTTAAATTTAATATATTCATTTAAAATAATTTAAAGAATAAATATAGATAGGCAAAATTGATAATTATATCAAAATTACATAATTTTCAAAATAATTAAAGAAAATGTATGTTGTTTTAGATTGAATAACCGGAACTTCGAATTGAAGAAAATGGATATAAAATTTATACTTAACTTTTGATTAGTTTTTGTTTGCAAAAGTTTGTTGAAATGTCATTTTAAGATAATTAATTTTTGTTTAGATATATAAAAAATTAGTTTTCATATAAGGAAAAAACAGAGATTTTGGTGTGATGCTCCCAAACTAAGATTCTTCTATATTTCTAATCTATGGAGGGACTCGAATTAGTCACAAAATTGACAACAATTATTCAAAATAAATTGTGGATACTATTTTTGGGACGGTTAAGATGAGGCATTAAATTTTGTTTTCTGGTCTGCTTTATAATTCTGATAGGTTTATATTATAAATTTTATGATATGTATAGATTATTAGCCATTTCATAGTCTTAACAATCTAACTAATTAATGAATGTTTAGTCCGATAAAGTCAACTATAATAAAGGTTTAATATTTGTCTACTAGTCTACAGTGCTCATAAACAGTAACAAAATATCAACAAGTTATTAGTAAAATATTTTCTTCTGAATACTGATTCAACTCTGATTTAACATATGAAGTCTTAACCTTTTAAGAGAAAAAATGCCAATCCAAATTTGAAAAATTTTAAAAAGACTGAAAAATAGATTTTTCTGGGATGAAAAAGCAAAGTCTATAGAACTCAGAAGACTATTTTAATCTTTTTAATTAACAAAAATTATTTTATCTGTTCTTTCCAACAAGAAAAATAAGCCTATTTTGTTATCTTTTCCATCCTTTCCTTTTGGGCTATCTTTATTCTAGTGATGTCCTTTCCACTTTGCCTCTGTCCAATGCCCTGGGCTAGTTAAAAGAACAAAGAAAAAGTGTTTAAATATTTAAACAAATAACATACAATTATCCACTTTTACATATTTAGAGTGTGAATGTGATATAATTATTTTTATAATTTCAATAATAAATCACAGTCATAATAAGTTTTATTTGAATAAATTAGCTGGAAAATAATTTTAATATAATTAATTTTATTTAAAAAAAACTTTTATGTAGTAAATTATGAAAAAAAAAGATATGTAGTTATTTTAAAATAATCAGAGAGTTGGTTGGTGAGCAAATACAATAAAGGGGAATAATATTTAAAAATAAATGAGCTATTTTAAAATAATCACACATTTGGTGTAACAAAATAACTGAAAATTTGTAAGAAAAAAAAAAGTTTCTTTTCCTATTATAATGTATACTCTCCAAACTTGCTACTCTTTTCTTTAAACAACTTATAGTAAATTAAAGGAGAGCAACTGAAATATATAATTTCCAAACATGTTCTTAATGTGAATGTTGGAATTATAAACAGAAATTAAATTTTATACCAATTCTAGAGAATGGTAGCTCCAAAATTTCACTAAACAATTATGCTAAGGTTACCTCTTGAGCATTAGCAGGGGTGCAACCTTTCATGTCCCAAGGGCTCAAATTGACTTTTATGCCAAAACAACATTATCCAAATTTCTTAATTTAGTTTAGCTTCAAATAGAAGTATAGTTAGAAAGGACACTGATTGCTAATAAAATATAGAGACATGTACACACAAAGACAACACATAAACATATGATGTCTTAAAATTTGGACAAATGGTTACTGTTGAGAGCAACTTCACCCTTTAGGTTAAAAATTATTAGCACAAATGATTTTTTTCCTTTTAGAATGCTAATGCTAAGCGATCACGGAAACACGATCCATTTTTATTTACATGCTCAGATATCAACAAATTTCATTGCAAGAATGATGGTTTTTCCGTAGGCAAGTAGCATCAGCAAAAACATAAGAGATGAATTACTTCGTAAAAAATACAGTAGCAACTTAGTGCACCAATATTACGTAATTCAGTTAGTTCTGTACTTTTTGTGTGCGTGTGTGTGCCATGTGATTCTGTATTTGAACAAATGAAGTATAAAAGATAAGAGAGTGATGAAAATGTATATTTGGAGAAGCGGATAAGCATGTATTTATAAATCAAAAGAAACTTTACCTACGCAGTCACACGTTCCCACTAAATTACAGAAGTCAATGATGAAGTGTGCTTAAAAGGAGGATGCAACGTTTACATGAAATGTGTCACATGCAACGCCTAGTGGTGACATCTGGAGGCCAAGAAAATTAAATAAGCTTTTTAGGGTTTATATTAATCAAAGATAAAGAGAAAATAAATAAAACAAAGACACAATGCTTACCGTTTGAAGATATATAAAAAGTCTTAATATATAAATTTTCTCCTATTCTTAATTTTTCTGAAAGAAAGTAAGCTAGATAATGTAAGACTTTGTATATTTTGGACTACTATGTATCTTTTCAATTATAATTAGCTACAGTCCTATATAAAATAACAAATTAAAAATAAATAAATTTACAACTCTATTTAATCATTTTCACATTTCTAATTTATTTAATTTAATAGTGTATTTTAATTGTAATTTTTCCAAAAAAATGTATTACAATTATGCAGTTGCATTTTCCTTTCGTTTCACAACATAAGAAAGGTTTTTTTTGTTGCCTATTAGCAAATAATCTATGAAGAGATTGAATTGTGTCTGAGACTAGACATTGCAAATGATTCATTTAACAAATTTTAAGAATAAAACTGGATATTTTCTTTTATATACCATGACAAAGGGAGTAAATTAGAGAAAATGTAAATAAAATTCAAAATTAATTCTGCATGAACATGAAGCAAAAACGATTCTCTAGATGGAACCTTACTCCTAAAATTACAAGAACGTGTACTCTATTACAAAACTGAAACAACCCTTTTATTTACGTTAATCTCTTATTTCACCATACTATAAAACGAGTTGGGATATCATGACACCTTTTTAAATATCTAAAATTAGTTTGGGGCCCAAGAAAATACTATTTCCCTAGGCCCAATAAATATAAAAATAGTTAGGAGCCCAAATAAATATTATGAAACTTGATAGCACAACTCAGCGATTAGCATAAAGACGAGTTCTTCGTGCACTCTAATACATTCTTCTTACATTCCAATAAAAAATTTTAATGTTACAATTGTTCTTATAGAAATTAATAAGAATCGGATGACACCCATCGTCATTTGAAAAAAATTTGACAACTAGATGAACAGGCCAATCAAAATGACAACCGGATAAAACTCATCCAGTTCTCATAGACCAAATCGGAAAATTATTATGTTCACACCATCAAGAACGTCCCAAATCTCAAATCAACTACTCTAATTAACAATATCACTTACTAATTGTTAATAAATACCAAAAATTATTTATCTATTGCTTGTTTGAAAGATTAATTGAAGATTTGAAAAAATAAAAATAAATATGTGATCCGGATGAATGTGAACCGGATAAGTTTTGTTCACAGCAGCGGCGAAGATCCGTTAGTATAGAGTGCAGAGGGATGAAGAGAGCATAGAGTGCAGAGGGATGAAGAGAGACTTTGGCAGCACAAAAAATAGATGGAGCTAGGGTTTTGGAATGTGGGAACGTGACAACCGGATAAGAGTATTAAGGTGGAGACTAATTTGGACTTTTCACTTTTAAAATGTTGAGAGCATTAATGTAATTCTATATTTTTTTTTTTAATGAGGGTGCAGGAAGATCGTATTAGAGTGGCCGAAGAACTCGTCTAGCATAAATAGCATAAATGTCTTTTAACAAAAAAACCCAAAACAAAAAAAGAACGTTTCAATAAAATAATAAATCGTTGGAAAACAACCTCAATTTAGGCTACTCGATTTGCAAACCAAACCATTTACATATCAACCGGAAATGAATAGGGCATATTTTACCAAGTGTTAAATACTATTGAACCCACCTAATTCAAAGCAGTTAGTGGCAGAGGCTTTCTGCATAGTATTTACCAGTTACGCGTGAAATAGACCTTATGGAAGGGGAGAAGGTAAGTTTTCATAGTAATGATCTTCACAATGGATAAAAAAATAGTTAGGTAGCGAAAAAACCTAATCAAAGTATCAGGATTCCAAAGCACTGTGATTGTATCATCACAGATTTATTTAACAAGGATTCTTGCGTACTAATTGCAAATTACTATTCTCTACAGCATCTCATTTCTCAGGACCAAAAATGTAAGTAAGCGAATTGCATTCAAAATAAGAATAAACAGTTTTCCATTTAAAGAAGTTAACAGATATCAATCTTGTGTTGCAGCTCCTTGGTTGAGCTCGGCAAACCTCATGCCAACCCGCATTGAATGCTTCAGAAATTTCTCTGCACATCTTCGAACACAGGTTTCCTCTTGCTTTTGCAGGGATTTATGCTTAAATGTGTCAACACAATCAGTAAAGCATCTCTCAACCAGTGAATTATACATTCTCAGACTGCAATGAAACATAAATCTTAATCAGGAACCCAACCTTACACAAGCAAGAGAGCAACTAAACGAGCAATTGCTATGTCATGATTGACAATGTCATTCCAAAACAGAAAGTTGTTTGTGTATTCAAACATTTACCATTCACAGATAAAATAAACTGTCAAAATATCCCAAACTAAAAGATTCAGGCATAATTTAAAATGTAATAAACTATTAAATTCATTCTTTATAGAGTTAACATATCTCCTAAAGGGCCCCTAAAATAAACCTCTTCAAATAAAGAAACCATTCTCAGTAGTTCATCCAGTATTGAAAAACCCTCCATGATTAATCCATGGTAGTAAAATATATCAAACTTAAAGACATCACCTAATTAGTTTTATTACTTTAGAGATATTTAGGAAGGAAAGTGATACTTAGTATACCAAATTATTGCTCGATCTTTCAAAACACAGCCAGCCACCACAATTTAAGCAGCAATGCCAAGATCTTTAGAGTTACCACAGCAGGAAGTTCCCTCATTTACAAAATCAAGACTAATAAAGGTATTTGATTTGATTGAATGGAACTTATTTCAAACAATCTAGGCCACTTTAACAAATGTCGTTCCCAAAACGTCCAGAAGCAACATTCGCGTGTTGCGCTGGTTTTAAGGAGAACTTCACTCTGGGCTTCATGAAAAAGGCACACACAGATTCGTAAAAATAGTGGTGCCCGTCACTAACAAATTAGCATGAAGCCCCCAAATCTTAGAGGGAGTCATTCATCAACACACACAAGCTCATACAATATACAGTATACATAAATTCCAAGTCTTGAAAAACGGAAAACGAATAAATGTGGCAAAGTGAAGGTGATAAGAAGCAAAGGGAATTAAACCTGTCACGGATTTGGAGCTGCTCCATCATGGCAGACATTCTTTGCCTATCAGCCTCAGGGAGCGATTCCATATCCGCTAACATGTTCTTGTCCATACTTGATCCACCGATTTGTCACCGTCGAAGGTTTTGCGAGGAATTACGGAAGAAACTGCGAAGGTCGACACAAAACCCTAACACGGTAGATCGTTAAGAAGAAGAAGGTATATATAGGGCACACCACCAGTTTCCACTTAACCTAAAATGATTCAGGCTTTCAGCTTTTAACCAAAACGCATCGTTCCAATTATATCTCAGTGTTTAGTTTTTGCTGTTTATTTTTTCAAAGGCTACCTTTTTTTTTTTACTTAAAAAAACACAAATAGTTTTATTTTCAAAATTAAAATACTTTTCATTTGATGATAATAATAATCATATTTAAACATGCTTCCAATAAATTTCCTTTAATACGTTTATATATATATACACGCATACAAATACAAAATATGTAAGAAAATAGACTAGTTACTTAATTTAAGAATATTTTTTTAGTCTAAATTAATGGATAAATTAGACCGATACACTTGAATGAAATAATTTTTGGTAACATTCTTTTTTTATGAAAGGGTTTATAAGATTTTTATTCCTAAGAATATTTTTAGGAGTTTTTAAAATCTGACATATATTTTAATATCAACAATTAAAATTTAATCTGGTACTTAAAAAATTCTATCAATAATTAAAATAAAACTATATCACTTTATAATTCTTTTATCATAAATATAAGACATAATTTTTATGTTAAAAATGTTAATCATCGTACAATAATTATATATTCATAATTTTTTTTGTTATGAATTTTAACTGTATAAAATAAATATTTATTCTGCGCATTTACCAGTTATTTCTACACCTACTAATTCTCAAGTTTATAAATCTGCAAGTTATGTTATTCAGAAATTCAAATTTATAATTCTCAAGTTTTTAAAACGAAAAATTGTTTTGTTTTTTTAGCCTTTTTGAGATTCGAAAATAAATAAACAGGGGCAATAACATAAGACACCTCTGTTGAACCCGCGTATTCAAGTTCAAAATCTGTTTCTGGGCAATATTATTTTCAAAGCCCAAAATTTTGGACAAAAAGCCCGTTTAGGCCCGACACTATATACAAATCAATGAGTATATACAATCAGTTTCATTTGCTCTTAATTATTTTTAAAATAAAGCTAATTATACTTATACTAGTAATCAATCAGAATAAAACATTAGAAGTAGAAATCCAGCCGTGCAAGAAAACTATATCAGGGGACAATTGTCATATTCTCATTATTTATTTCCATATATTTTCATTTACAACACTATATTGTTTTACATTTTGCTATTCCTTTTATTTTTATAGACAATAAAATTAATTTATAATATTATTAAATCAACTCCTCTGCCTTTCACCATCCTCGTAGCACTGAATATACTGTTTTTTTTACATATCATGGTTAGAAAAATAGTTCTTGGTCAAAAAATTAAATTGTTTCATTTAGATTATTAATTAAATATATAATACGAGAAGAAAATTTTCGAATACTCTTTACATGTATAAAATTGCTTACAAGTCCCACATATCTCATCTTCTTTTCCACCTTTAGTTGATTAATTCAATATATAATCATTTTAAGGATTGCATTCCATAACATTAAAATTTAACAATATAAAAGAAAGGGACTTTTGTGCTAGTATATTTGGCAATTTCATAGAAAAAAAAAAAAGTGAGGTTATATTAACCCAATAATAATCCTACTTTTTTCAATCTACATCTAGAATGATCTCTATCATGCAACAAAAAAAGAACCAATGAGTCCTACCTTAGTAAATCCTAAACCCCATGAATCCCTTGAATCAAATCCATATTTTACTATTTGAGAGATGACAAAAATGATGGAAGAAACTTTGAAATGAAAAAAAAAAAAGGTGAGAGGAAAACACTCCATTGTCAAAGTTGTTGATGGCATGGATAGAATGAAACGAGAGAGAACAGAAAACGCGTAATGGTTTTTGTTATAGTTGATGGTTGGCCTGAGGGTAATGAGATTGAGATTGACAATGACGATGGTGGCTATCTATTGCCTAATATGGTCAAATCTCATGGATTGTGTATGCTCAATGGCTGGCATTCTAATAATAAAATATCTCTCTTTCTCACTTATACTTCTTCTTCTCCCTTCATCTTTTTCTCTCAACCTTCATGCCTACTAGTCTTTCCATTTCTACTCCACTCATTGCTTTTTGTTTTCTTTGGCACATCACACAGTTTTCTTGACTTTCAAATATTGGACTCCGACATTCCCTTTGCCCTTTCAACAACTTACATTTCATAATCAAATACAATTTCCAATGTGTCTTCACAAAATGAACTTTGGAAAAATTCCAACTTACTAATACTAAATAAAAATAGATTTTCTCACTAATCAATGCCCATGTTTATTTAGAGGACAATACAATTTAATTTGGATTCTGAACATTATTTGTGTTTCACTATGTAATATTTATGATAACATATGCTATTCCTAGTCATTCCAAAATAATGGGGTAAATAGACTTTTAAACAAATTTAAACCATTTAGTGATTTACTCTTAACCAGCTCTCTTGGTGGGATCAAAGTAGGGATTGTCTGGAGAAAGAAACAAAGTAAAAAAAACAATTAGAAAAGTAAAAGATATAAAATTATATTTTAAAGATAAAATAGTTGATTTAATATAGAATGCGAAAATTCAGATAACAACCAACTTCAGGTATTGGTGTTCAGATTTTTAGACTTTCAACTGTGGCATTTGATGTCTTGCCCTTCAAAATTGATAAACGTTTTTTTGAACCATAAAAAGGGTTAACTCTCTAAAAGTTCTTTCTGCTCAAGCGTAATTTTGAAATATAGATATAAAGAGATAATTATATGCAATATTTATATACGTTAAATAGAATCAAGTTTAATTTACATAGAAAATGTCAAAATTAATTTTTAACTAATTAAGACTTACCAAGGCGAGGTTGAATTATATTTTTAAGGTTTTTAAGATTTTTTTTTCAAGCGCGTAAATTATTTTATGTAGCTTGAAGTAGAACAAAAGTAGATATAAACTTAAAGTTTGATATATATTTAGATGATAAAAAGCATAGAAGATGTCAACTCATGTTTTATTTTCATAAACAAACATAAACACGATCTCAGATAAAATAATAATAAAATTAATAAGGTTTGAGAAAAAGAAACATAGTTTTTTATAATATTTCTCTTATAATAAGATTATGTAAAGTTCTTAGTTGAAATAGTTCATTACTTCTATATCTACATTTAATAAAAGGTTATTTAATTCTCACTCTTCATAATACGAATGTTTTTTTTTTATTTCTTTAAGTTAAGTATATGATTTTTTTTTTGTAAGATTTCTCAAAGCTTTTACACGAGACGAAAGTCATTATTGGTATAAACAAAAGGTACTTACAAATAAAAGAAAGCTATTCAACTTAATCTTAGGATAATTTCACAAATAATGAATATAAAGCTTGAATCACTAAATCTAGTATTCGCAAAATATAAAATTGAATAGAGGGCTTCTTAGAGATAAAGGAAAAAAAATGTAAATTTTTTGAGAATATTGCAACTTGTCTTTGTCTTTTATGAAGTGTTTTCTTAAATATCCGTATATATTTTTTGTTTTCCTTTGTACACAAAGAGACTTTAGCTAACCGTTTCGACTACTTCTCGTTATTCTTTGTTTCGATCTATTATATGAATGGTATGCATCACTTAAATATTTTGTATCTAACGTTTTATGTGAAACCCTAATGATCATTTAATATTTATGACTTGTCTCTTTTTCTGATTTGATTTCCCACTCTAGGAGTAACACTTTGCTCAATTTTTTTTAATGTTAGTCACTTCATTATTGGCACAGAGATATTTAAAATTACCATAACTCTGTCAAACCATGTAATAGATGATAATTCTAGTAAGATGTAAAATTTATTAAATATAACAAACAATATAAATTCTATATAAATGATTTAGTTATAAATATTATATTTATGTAGGAGACAATGATTTTCTGTAGACAATGCTTTGTAAATAATCTCTGTACATGTTGATGATGGTTTTGAAATCAAGAAAGATTCATATAAATGTAAATAGGTAGTAATCAACTTTATTTATATGAACTGAAAGTTTACATTTTTTTTTTCACATATCAAAGCAAAACATAACATGTGTTCATGACTTGATACTTACTTCAGAATTTACTGAAAAATGTTTTGGGATGTGAAAATTAGAACTAACTTTTTAGGAAAGGATGTGAAACAAACATAGTATATTATTAGTTTGAAATGAATAAGATTTAAAATGAAATGATAAAGTTTAAAGGTCCAACAATTAATTAAGTTGAAGGTTTGATGAAAATAAATGTTCTTTCAAAAGGGAAGGAACTTACTTAAGTAGAAAGTATTTGTTTCAAAGTCAATTTTTTTTTAAATGTTATTTTAAAAAATGTGCGATGAAATTAACATTCCTGAGTATTTAAATATTTTAAAAAAATATATTTGGTCAGCCATTAACATTTCTATATCTTTTTACGTTTCTATGATTAATAATTAAAACATATTTAATTTTTGTATTTAAGAATAGTGAGTTTACTTAACACAACAATTAATGCATGTAAGAATAGATTGTGGGTAGTGCATTAAGTATAGATTGTACTTTATATTGAAAACTTAATTTTCACGCAAAAACTAATGAGACATTTTTATGTATATTTTTATTCCTTAGTTATAAATTTTTTACATTGGTTTCAGTAATATGTTTCTTATTACATTTTATACAGAAAATATTAAAAGCATTTTTTTCACAGAAATAAAATTATATATAAACCTGAAAAATATATTTTTACTAGAAATAAATATAATTGTTTCTTGACTTTCCTGCAAGCATGATGATACAGATTTTCAGTCTTCCAGCTTCGTTTTCTGGGAATTAAAAGAAAATCTTTCGAATTATTTTCTCTGCAATATGATGCAGGTAGAAAATTTCCCTACAGTTCTATCACTTCTGCAAAATCTAATGATTACACGCGGTTTTGGATAAAATATCAAAGTCCCTCTATTAATCGATTTCAGACCCTTCACTTTTTCCTTCTCATCATCAATAACGATGATAATAATAATAATAATAATAATAATAATAATAATAATAATAATAATAATAGACGAGTTCAATAACTGTATCGAAATACATCCAGAGAGTACGATGCTAAATAAAAGGAGAAAAAGTAAGAAGTAATTTTTATAACTGATAAATTTTAGTCCAGTAAAAATTTGATTATTTTCAATAAAATATTATAAAATTATATTTAAAATATTTATGATGAGATCCTTAAAAAAATAAAAAGTTTTGTGTTGGACGTGAGAAAGCAAGAGTGGAATATGCCACATCCCAAAACCCGTTTCGTGAATAGTAACTTGAAAGGATAAATTACGTGACTTTGAAAGTAAGAAAATTCTTCAGAACCATGTTCTGGCAGATTACAAAAAGTCAAGTGCATTTTTTCTTCTATTACAAAATTTAATTACATTATGTACTAACAAAGTCCACTCTTATTTAAAAAAACTATGCTAATAATACTATCAAATATTAAAAATTGTCTTAAAATTATAATGCAACTTTACATAAACAAATAAAGTATGGGTTAAGACCCAAACATGATGAAACACATTCGAAATGTGAACATTGAATTGAATCTGTAATTACAAAAAAAGTCAATGGAGTAATGGGCTACATTTAAATGAACATTAGTCAAATTACCTAAATATTCAGGCTGTGCAGTGATGGCAGCATTACTAATATCGAACCACCCCACCAACACATTCAATTAAGATTACCCAACTTTTCCTTCTCTCTCCACAATAACCTTTTCTCATTTCAATTAAAACAAAAAGCCGAAATTCTTGACATTTTTTATTTCTGTTTTTTTTTTTCTTTCTTCCAAATAAATAAATATATTACGAGTTTTGTAAAGTTGACAAACTATAAGACAATAACAATCAAAGAGAGACACGTGGACACCCTCCGCTTGATCCAACGGCGCGCGTGGCACGCTTTACAATATCTTAAAAAAACCAGCTTTAAAACCATTTTTCCCGTGTTGACTTTTCGATTCTAAACCAGAATTTATGACCCTCATTTAAATTTCACCCTCCGTTTTTTCTCCCAAGACACAACAAACAAACACGACAACGCTCTCGCCATCAGAATCATTCATCTCTCCCATCCGTGACCTTCCCACGCGAATCTCGTCCACTTGCATCCGCGCGTGCACTCCACGCCCCATACAAAACGTACCCGAACATTGAACAACATATCAAAACCGGACATCAACCTTTGAGTTTTACTTTATCTTCAACATAGTCAACGCCCCACTCCAAAAAAATCCCACAATTTTTTTTAATAAAATCATCAAGCAAAAAAAGCAAGTGCATTTTCTTATTTAAAAAAAAACTTTATTCCAAAGTCAACGCCATCTCTCTCTAACTCTCTTCATCTCATCTCAACTTCAACTTCTCTTTCTTCTCACATCTTCTTCTTCTTCTTACTCTTCTCTCCAAGTTTTTCAATTTCTCCACCAATCCACCATGAACAGAGCCTTGTAGCGAGTGACCGCGAGAGAACGTTAAAGCTTGTCTTATTTTTTTTCTTTTTTGGTGGGTTTTGTGTTCCGATGGGAAACGGCATAGGGAAGTTAACGGTGTGCTTCACCGGAAATAACGGTGGGGGTCGTCGGAAGCAGGATATATCCATTTTAATAACAGAGCCTCTGGACGAGGGTTTGGGTCACTCGTTCTGCTACGTTAGACCCGACCCGACCCGGATATCGTCATCGAAGGTGCACTCGGAGGAAACGACGACGTTCAGAACAATCTCTGGCGCGTCGGTGAGCGCGAACACATCGACGCCGTTATCGACGGCTTTCGTGGACTTGTACTCCTACGGTTGCATAGACCGAGCGGCGGCGTTCGAGAGTTCAACGTCGTTCGCGTCGCTTCCTCTGCAACCGATTCCGCGGAACCTGGTGAACTCAGGGCCCTTCTCGGGGAACCTAGGGGGTGGTGGTTTTCCGGGCTCGGGCCCGCTGGAGAGGGGGTTCATGTCGGGCCCCATCGAGCGCGGGTTCATGTCGGGGCCCATCGATCGTGGGCTCTTTTCGGGGCCGATGGAGAGGGAGGGAAACGGATCGGATCATTTCCCGAGAAGCTTCTCGCACGGGGGGTTGGGTTTAGGTATGGGATTAGGTTTGAGAGTGAGAACGAAGAAGGGTCGGTGGATTCGTGTTTTGCAGAGGGCGATTTCGAAGACTCTCTCTCGGGGGCAGAACTCGATTGTGGCTCCGATCAAAGGGGTGGTGGTAAAGGAGCCGGAGTGGATGGTGGCGGCGGCGGCGGCGGCGGAGAAGCATAATGAGAATCTGAGCGTGAATCTGAGCAGTGAGGGGAGCTTGGAGGACGACGATTCTATGGAGAGTCAGAATCTTCAATGGGCTCAGGGGAAAGCAGGGGAAGATCGTGTCCATGTGGTTGTGTCTGAGGAACACGGTTGGGTTTTCGTGGGGATCTATGATGGTTTCAATGGACCCGATGCCCCTGATTACCTTCTCTCGAATCTCTACACGGCGGTGCACAAGGAGCTGAAAGGGTTGTTGTGGGATGACGGGTCTGCACCGGAAAATTCCCCGCCTAAAGAGGACGTGTTGCGAGATGTCACAGAAGTTGCAGATGTTACAGATGTAGATGCCTGTTCTCACTGTGTTGAACAAGAGAATAATAACTGTAATAAGAGTACTAATAAGAAAGGTAGGAGTTCGAGGAACAAGTACAAAGGTGCTGCGAATAAGTGGGAGGAGAATCAACGGAGGTGGAAGTGTGAGTGGGACAGGGAGAGGTTAGAGCTTGATCGGAGGTTGAAGGAGCAACTGAATTCAAGCCGATCTGGGTCTGGTGGAGCAGCAAGTTCTATTAATCATGCGGATGTTTTGGAAGCTCTTTCTCGGGCTCTGAGGAAGACTGAGGAGTCTTACCTTGATGTTGCGGATAAGATGGTGATGGAGAATCCTGAACTTGCCTTGATGGGTTCTTGTGTTCTTGTAATGTTGATGAAGGGGGAGGATGTTTACGTGATGAATGTGGGGGATAGTCGCGCTGTGCTGGCTCAGAAGGCCGAGCCTGATTATTGGCTCGGCAAGATCAGGCAGGACTTGGAGAGGATCAATGAAGAGACCATGAATGATCTTGAATCTTGGGATGTTGATAACTCCAACTTGGTTCCAAGTCTTAGTGCGATTCAGCTCACTAAAGATCACAGTACTAGTGTTGAAGAAGTAAGTTGTTTGCCGCTGTTTGATTACTTGTTTTGCGCAGGTTTTTGTTTTGTGCATGTCTTTATTTGGAGTATCTGGTTTCTATTTCAGGAAATCCAGAGAATTAGAAAGGAGCACCCGGATGATCCTTGTGCTGTTGTAAATGACCGTGTTAAGGGTTCTCTCAAGGTTACCCGAGCATTTGGTGCCGGATTTCTCAAACAGGTTGGTATCTATTGTTTACTGATTATCCAAATGCATTCAGTTATTCATCCTACTTTACAGTAATTATATCTCTTCAACATGAACGGTTTTCAGATTTTGCAATAACAAGATATACTCTCTTGAAGGTTCCTTCTTTTTGTTGCCACAGAAGGTTCCTTAGATCCAATAACTAGCCTGATCCTTGGAATATAAGGATTTAGAAAATTGTTGTTGCTGGTATTTCTTGTGCAAAATTAATCACATATTGGTAACTTAGTTCCTCTTATCAGAAATTGGAAAATTGAACCATGAATTATCAGCCTATCTTTGGAAATCTATGCAGCATTTTCTATGCTATAAATGGAAACTATTCTGCATTTTTTTCTTATTTCTTGTGCTAATCTTTTGCAGCCAAAGTGGAACAACGCACTTCTGGAGATGTTTAGAATAGACTACGTAGGAAACTCTCCTTACATCAGCTGCCTACCATATCTAAAACACCACAGATTAGGTCCAAAGGACAAATTTTTGATTCTATGCTCCGATGGGCTCTATCAGTACTTGTCAAACGAAGAGGCAGTGGCTGAAGTTGAGCATTTCATCACATTACAACCTGAGGGAGACCCTGCTCAGCATTTGGTTGAAGAAGTGTTATTTCGTGCTGCAAAGAAAGCCGGTACTGATAATACCAACCACCAACTTCACTCAAAAAATATCTCACAACTGCATTTTACAAACTGATTTTTGGCATGTTTATTTTCAGGGTTGGTCTTTCACGAATTGCTCGAAATTCCACAAGGTGATAGGCGCCGCTACCATGATGATGTTTCCATCATTGTCATTTCTTTGGAAGGAAGGATATGGAGATCATGTGTATAAATAAGTATACTGAAAACCATATATATTATGATATACCAAAAAAAGGAAAGGGAGCAAGATATGAGATATATATAGTGCCGAAGGGTGAGGCATCCTTTTTGCTGTTTTCCCCCTCCCTACTCAACTTTTTGTAAAACACCAATTGAGCTCTTGGAGAGTGCTTAGTTGTGCAATTAAGTGGGTGGTGAGGACTGTAAAGTTGTAAAAGCTGGATGATTTTGTTGATTATAAGTCACATAAAATTGTAATTTTTGCAATAAAAGTCATTGCTTAATAATGTTTTGGTCGTGCAGAAAGCACTAGCCACCTCCATCACTTTGTGCAACTCTGGTTGGCAAATGGAGGGGCTAGTCATCTGTGCATCAGCATCTTTTTCCATTAAAAAAATAATGCAACATATTCCAAAATGCCTACAACATGGCCCAAGCTTCATGCAGGTTATGTTTGCCTTTTCAATTTGATGTGGATGAAGCACTATTTGCAATGTGGCAGGCATTATTTTTTGTGTTGCGATATTCGTTCAGCCAAATGGTCTTTTTTTCTCCCCTCTTACGTGTGTCCAATTTAAACCAGATGATGCTTTGTTCTCTTGTTGCCAATTTCTAATAAAAAGAAAACATGTGGTGCGATTTCGTATTAGGCACGCTGTTTATCACAATCAACTTTGAATTTTAGATTTTGACCTTAATTCTTTTTCCACCGTTTAAGGGTTGACGACACTTACAAATTGCATACGAAAGGGTTCAATGAACAATGAATTGAAAGTAAACAATCCCCACCAATTTAAGCATCAGTCCATTTTATGCAGTTCCCACCATACGTAAGTTTATTCAAAATCAAACTTTGACCAAATAATTTATAAGGGCATAAATAAAAGGTTGAATGCTATGTTTCTAAGGCCGGTATTAAAGTTTTCACAGTATACCAAATTCATATACAAAATAAATGCATTTTTTTATTTAAATTAGGATGATAATCAGGTGGTATGAATATTTCTCTAGTTTATTTTCTACGTTATTTTATGAACATTACTTAAATTTCAAAAATATCAATGTAATACACAATATATATATA
>Ga0123340_1002856_pt1 | contig 15890 bp, 10 predicted proteins | sample SirMexnodulemix_FD_89961 | JGI IMG/M metagenome (GOLD analysis project Ga0123340, IMG submission 89961) | Root nodule microbial communities of legume samples collected from Mexico - Siratro Mexico nodule mix | ecosystem: Host-associated > Plants > Roots > Nodule | place: Mexico: Nepantla... | reverse complement strand
TTATTATTATTATTATTATTATTATTATTATTATTATTATTATTATTAGTAGTAGTAGTAGTATTATTTATTATTTTTTTATTGTTTTTCTCTTTTTTTATTTTTATTTTCTTTTAGAGATTTTTCCATTTATATATATATATATATATATATATATATAATAGATTTTATATTATTATTATTATTATTATTTATATTTTTTATTTATTTGTCTGAACGAAATTATGTGTTGGCAAACCTCTTGGTTTTGTATTGACATCTTCTGTATCACCTTTCGGATTAATATCAAATCTCGGTTCTGTGTATCTTTTTGATTATTATTACCTTTCAGTTTCGTATCACCTCTCAGATCCATATCACTTGTTGGATCTGTATTACCTTCCGTATCTATTTTAGATAAGCTTAAACGTCAAATCATCATTTAATGTCCACATAAGGCTAGATAAACTTGGGTAATTTCTCATCATTTCACCTTGCCACATCACCTTGCCATGTCACCGTGCCATGTTAGTTTTACCATAACATGAACACTGCTTCCATTAGAATCTAACCAGATTCCAACTAAATAGAATTGTTGTAATGATTACAAAATGCACTATAAATAAATGATCTCTGGTCACAAGTTAAAACACATAAAAAGCTTCACATGAGCCTTTACAAATGGGAGGAAGAGAGAGAAAAAGAGAAAGAAAGAGGGAGAGAGAGATTTTGGAACAATTCTCTTTAAGTATTTGAAGTTTTATTCTTAGTGTTCTCCGTTTAAAGGTAAAGGGGAGTGGGGTTAATCTCTTTCTATGTTAATCTTAATAAACTTATGTATATTTTATTAATCTATTATTTATTTTAAACCATCTTGAATTATATATTATCTTACATTTTTGTTTCTTTTATCTGTTTCTTTTATCTCTAATTACAGATTGATCCTATTTATTTTATTTAAGTTATGTCCAATTTTATAAGAATTATATTTATTTAAAGTTGTTGCTTTAATCCTTATTTTATTCTATTTTGTAATAATTTAAATATCATTTTTATATGCAAATACATATAAAGTAAAAGTAAGTATTTTGATGAATTTGGATAAAAGAAAGTTATTTGTATGATATGTTATTAATTACTGGTTGTATTTTCTTTTACTATTGTATACAATAGATGAATTAAGGAGATATATAAGTCATAACCTGATGGTCATTATATTATGTGATTGATGAAAATGTCATGAGTATATTTGTTGTGAAAGAGTCATAGATATTAGAGTTAAAATCATATTAATATATGAGTGTTTGTTGTTAGGAAGTCATAGTTTGGTACACTGCAGGATGAAAGGCAGGGACCGGGTGGGGTCTAAGGAAGTATTTCAAGTAGGTGAATATCTGGATAGTTCAGAATAACGCCTTGGACTAGGATATTTCACAGGTCAAACTTGATATTGTCCGATACCTGCTCAGTATCGTCAAGGCTAGGTAGTGAGTATATACCTCTTTTATTGGCAAATGGCCAGAATTCTCGAGAAAGTAATTATGATTGTACCAATGTTTTGATGAGATATACTCAGACTACTTAATCACTTCCCAAATAACTTTTGATGTTTCGGTTGAATCATCAAAAGTAGTATATGGATCCATATGTCCATATGTCTGATAAAGTGAGAGTAATTCTTGTGATTTTAGGTTAAGTCATAGGCCCCTGTTATTTGTGTTGATTGTTAAGTTTATTAATATTAATATTTAAGGCTTATAAAGACCTCACTTCTTTCATATGTGTATATGCCTGTTGTACAAGTAGAAGCAGACCCTTCTCAGTATTCAGTAAGAGTTGTCAGGAAAGAAGCTATGAAAGATTTTTTGAATAATTGACTTATGAAGAACCAAGTTTTAATGTCTTAGAATAGGTAATTTTATATTTTGATGTAGAACTCTTATGATTGTATACTTATATCAATTGTATTATATTATGAATATTTAAATAAGAGATAAAGCATCGACATACATGTTATAATTTTCTCTATGAAAAGTCTTTACAAAAAAAATACTCATAATTTTTAATTAAAAAACAAATAATTATATAATAGTCGTTATAATTTTCTCTAGGAAAAGTCTTTACAAAAAAAATACTCATAATTTTTAATTAAAAAACAAATAATTATATAATAGTCGGGTATTACAACATATCCTCTCATAAGTAAAATATATTTTCCCTAATGTAACAAATATTCAAATTTAATTCCAATTTCCATTCTTAACTTTCCTATTTTTTAACTTTCCTATTTTTTGATTTTGCAGTCAAAATTATAACTTTTTTTTTTCCACTGTCCTACAAAATAATCAAACAAAAACAAATATATAATGTGTAAAACTAAACAACTTAATTTCCATTACAACATTAATAATGAACCTATTTAATTTTCATATTTGTAACATATATTATTTTTTCTTACGTCATTATTAATGTTTACAAAATCAACTACTATGTCTTATTTTTTTTTTATAATTGCCAATTGTTAATTTTCAAAAATTTATCTGTTATGTCTTGTTTTTGTTATAATTAATTTTTTTATGAAATCAATTCACCGTTTGATAATAACAAACTAATATTTTTTATTTTCATAAGTAAGATTTTAATATAAATTATTAATAAAAAGTATCAATAATTTTTTTTTAACTAAAATCGTATACATATAACAAACATAAAACCAATTTTGTTAAAACTAATTTTATTAAAATTCAAGTCGTGCATAAACTTGACTCGAGTATTGTCAAATAACACTAAAGTGATGTCACCCTTACAAACTTCAGCTTCAATATAATTACATGTTAAATCTTTAGAACGACTTCACTAATAATTAAAAGAAATTATTTAATATTGATCATGCTAAATAAAATCTTGATAGATCCACATTATTTCTTTTAAAAACATTGAAATTATATTATCTCAACAAGACTTTCCTGAAATACTAAAGTCGTTGTTTCCTAACACGAATTTTATTATAGATTTAAACAAAGTCTAATAATGTAAACAAGATTTCTTTATAATGTAACGGACACACGATTTGTAATTAAAAAAAAAAATACTGTCCATTTTGGTAGTTTGTGTTCAAACTTCCACACTTTAGTAAAATTCTCGTACTTAAAACTTGGGGTAGCTTTAAGCTTTGCTTGATTCAGCTAATTTATTATTACTATTCAACTGGGAGAGAGTGAATGTGACAAAAAAACAAAAAAAAAGAAGGGATTTGTTTATTTTGATTTTTGAGTAGAAAATGATTGAAAGTTGGTGCGATTAGTGGACCACTTCTATTATGAGAAATGCATAAAAGTGTCGGTTTTCAGTTTTGTCTTTACTTTTAGTTAGGTCACGGGCCATTATAATCTTATCTTTGTATCTGTGCAAGGTTGTTGAAGAATCCCACGATTTTATAGTCATAAATATTGCAGGAGAATAATTTTTTAAGTTGTTTCTTTTTATTTAAAATCTTTTACTCTAAAAAGTAAGAGACCTAATTGATTATTTGACTATGTGCTAATGATAATTAATCATGTGAGAACTTACACCTCAATAATACATCATCCTGTTTTCTCTTTCATTCTCGTACCTAAAGTAATTTGATATATGGTTAAATCAGCAATTTATCAAATATTTAAATTAATTTACAAACTTTTTACTTATTTTTTTTTTATTTTTTTTCACAATTTAAACAACTCCGCCTTTTTATTTTATTTTATTTATTTATTGTTTGAACTTTTTCACCTCCCACTCCCTAATCCAAACCATATTTTAAAGATTTCAAAAATATTTCTTCTCGTTGGTAAAACGTAAAATATTAGTGATTAACCAAAAAATAATATTAAAATGTTGAGGTTATTTGAATATATTTTTTCCTGAAATAGAAACATCGTTCTGTTATGAGAGTTTTGACATAAAGCTCTAAAAAAATATTTTTTAAATAAAAATATAAATATTTTGGATAACTAATTTTAGAAACTTGTTTTTCTCCTTCTTTATTTCATATCACAAATTAAAAATATTATTACTTAGAATTTCAACTAAAATTTATAGAAGTACTGAATGACCGTAACGTTAATTTTAAAGTTTTATTTTTAACTTTAAGAAAATTTTAATATTAAAAGAACCAAAAAAAATGCCATCAAGTTCTTGTTTTCATTTCATATTAAAGTGGTTGAAATAAATTTTAAATAAAAATTGTGATAATTTTGTTATTAATTTAAACGAAAACTCATCTTAAATTTTACATTAAATCTTAAAATTCACGTTAAAACCCGGAAAACGTTGGGCCAAACCTCTTCAACTTTCAAATTAAGATAATTACTTTCTACAACCCAATTTTGAACCTGCACCCTAGAATTGGTTGAAATGATCAAATTGCCCCATCTTCTTCTCCCTCACTACACCCCAGCACTTCTGACACCACCATTTTCACTGTTACTGCACCATTACCGCCACGGAAGAAGAAGAGAAGGAGAATTCTGCAAAAGAATTTCCAGAAAGTTTTCTTCCGAACACATCTTTTCAAAATATATTTCATGTGTTCTAGAAAGTTTGTTCCTGAAAAATCATTCTAGAAAATACATTCTAAAGAGTATTATATACATTATGGAAAGTTTATTCTGAAAACTTGTTTCAAAATGTATTTTATACGTTTTGAAAATTTTATTCTGGAAATCTTGTTAGAAAAATCTTACCTTGTTCTAGTCAATGTATTCCAAAATGTATTTCATAAATTTTAGAAAGTGGATTATGCAAAAACTTTTAGAACAAGTAATCTAGAAGTCACTCTAAAGAAGTGTAAAATATCTATTTTGAAAAACTACAGGGTGCACGTTTAAATTGAGGGGTGCAGGAAGCAATTTTCTGAAATTAAATACCATTTCATGTGTCCCAAAAAAGTAGTTAACAAAATAATCCGTTGAAATGATAATGAAAAGGTGTCTGACACTGCCATTGAACTACAACTAAATTCATAAAATAGTTGACAGCGATTACATGAAAACATTATTTTCTTATTAATCTTCTAACTTGAACATTCTGATCTCTAACTAATTAGAAATCGATTTTTGGTGTTTTTTTAACATTATTGGCCAATGTTTTCAGAACAATAGAGAATCATTTTGCCTGATTTTTTTAATATTGCTTGCTGCTAGTTGCTGATACCTTTATCAGATTCTGCATTTTATCGAATAAATCACTCATGCATCAACTATGTAAATATTTTCTATACACTCATCCAATCATAAATTTTCATATATTGTAAACTTATTAATATTTACTATAGCTACCTGAAAAATCATACTAAAAATAACGTCTAATTAGCTGATAGTCAAAAAAACTTATACAATGACAAAGCACATCTATTATTAAATTCTTTATATAAATGCAGAGAAACTATACTGAATTCAAGAGTGTAGGATTTTCTAAAAGTGCAACAACATCAGACAAACCAAATTGGCAAAATAAACAGTTGATGAATGGGGTTTGAGGGAAATAGGATCAATCTTTGCTGTTAAGACCATCCAATTTGAACATAAGAGTGAGGAAAGAATCGTTTCCTGATAAGTACCTAATAAGGCTAAGATTCCTAATGAACTTCTAAAAAACCAAAATGGAGATACAAAAGGAAGTTTTGGAGAAAAATATGATTAAAACTAAAAAGGACCTCATCATGGTAAACGTTTCCTCACTGTCTTATACAACCATAATTTACTTTGGCAGCAATACTAGTAGCACTGAAGATGAACATTTTGATGGAGATCAGAAGCACATGAGGAATTTAATCAATTTATACACAACTTCAGTACACAAGCTGTGGTTCAAACTCTGCCAAATCTACAGACCCTGATTCAATTGGTGGCATTAAATATGCAGCCAAGAGTTCAGACACCAAGGCAGCAACCAGTGGAATCCTCTTAATGTTCTTCACCAACGATATGTCATCACTCTCACCAATAGCAATAATCTGCTGGTTTATCTCCACCATCCTGTCCAACTTCCTCTTGAATTCTGGGTTTTCAACATCAAGAACTGCTGGGAAAATCCGAGCAGTTGTGCGGTTTGTCTGCAAAAACAATTCAGAAATGAAGCTTGAATAACTACTTGTAATTTATGAGTTCATCATATGTTCTTTGTTGATCAACTCTCACAAGTAATAGTGTTTTTAATGGTAACTCAAGGCTCCATTATTTATCATACCATGTTACTAAATTCATATTGGGACTGAATAGAAACAAATTGTCATTGTACCAAAGAGTAATGGAGAGTAAAACAAGAACAATAGTGATTATAGCAAATATGCAACCAGAAGCTAACCTCAATGATGACATGCATGTCAAACTCCTTTGTGTTAAGTCCAATTCCTTCATAGAAGGCCGTACGTTGGCAATCATTGAGATACATAGTGACATAAACCTGCAAGACATATTTGAAAAAAATGAAGTTTTAAGCACAGTTAAGAAGGATAATGACCACAATCTTATAATAAAAGGCATGCAAATGTGATATCTTTCGCTGACACAGTTTCATGATAAGGAATGTGAATGAGATTTTGCACCTTGGACAAACTTCTTATCCATATGCATTATCATTTATGGTTTGTAGGATTCTGTATACCAACTTTTCACTTGTAATCTCTATTACATTCTTATGTTAGCAGCATTTGGCACTACATAAACTATTAAGCAAAGGAGAAAAAAATACCGAGAGACAGAAGAAGCGAGCCCACAACTTTGCCTTCCAGTCGTTTAGAAATTGTGGCTGTGCCTTCATAAGGGCAGAGAAAAAATCTCCATGCCTGTTCTCATCCTGGCACCATTTCTCAAAGTACTTGAAAATGGGATAACATTGATACTCGGGGTTGGCCTTGAGATGTCTGTATATGGTTATGTATCTCCAGTACCCAATTTTCTCAGACAAGTATGTAGCATAGAAGATAAATTTGGGCTTGAAAAATGTGTATTTTCTAGCTTTGGTCAAGAAACCCAAGTCCAGAGCCAAATTGAAATCAGATAAACCCTTGTTCAAAAACCTGCACAGAATCCAAATGAGGTCATGCACAACTACTACAAACAAGAACAAGATATCAAATAGAAAATGAAAGAATAATTAAGAGATAAAGGCCAAAGGTGTGGCCGTACCCAGCATGCCTGGCTTCATCCCTGGACATCAGAGAGAAAATCTCAGCCACCACAGGGTTGGTTTTCTGTAACATCAACATCCCAAGCAATAAATCAGGTCAAGAATGAAAGACCAAAATTGCATAAAGCACAACAGTGTCCGACATCATAAGAACATAATCCTAGTACTTAGAATTACAACAGTTTGGCAAAAAACAAAATTTGTCTCAATGACTATCTATACTTTTCAATATCCCCTAAAAAATAGTTCTTTTAATGCATTGACAGAATAAAGAAGTAAAGTTTATTAGCTTTTACATAACTACTTACCAGTTATATTAAACTTATTTTTCTCTATAATTAAACTCTAGTTTAATTTTTCCTTTGAAAGTTGAATGAGGCTATGAAAAGGAAAAGATGAAAGGAATGATACCTTGAGCCTCCTTCCAAGCTCTTTGTAGAGAAGGAAGCCAGAGAATTCAGCAGTGCAGGACCTCTCAAGGAACTCCACAAAGATCTGTCTGAGGGGGCCGTCAAGTTTGTCAGCGGCTTCCTTGAACTCCTTGTTCCTCACAAAATGGGTCTGGTTGTAGTCAGTCTTGAACTCCTGAAGCAGGGCCACAAACTCCTCCTGGTTGAGGTTCTTGTTGATCTCAGTGTTGAAAAGGGTTTCCATTTCATCAAAGTCAGTGGTGTAGAACCTTGGGGTGAGAAGGCTCTCCTTGATGACATTCTTGTTGGGCTTCTTGCTTGGCTTTGAGGAGGTGGATGGTGGTGGGGTGGCAGTGGCAGACATTCTTATGGTGCTGAATTTGGAGTATGAACCCATTCTGGGGCTGCCAAATTTGGGAGTGACATTGGAAATTGGTTTCACAAGAGCCATCTCTGCAGCCATGGTTGGTTTGTGGAGGATGCTTCAAAGGTTTGTGCTTGAGGTTGAGGACCAAGGACTAAGGAGCCATGAAGGACAAGAAGTGAGGAAGTTATAGCTTGGATGAGGTATGATAGAATCTCATCCAATGAAATCTTTGAAGATTAATTGAAACTTGACACGTGGCAGGTGGTCTGAGCTTCTTCTTGCTTTTTGATTGGTTCTCATGATTACATGTAGATCACAACCTGTGGCTTCCTTCTTCCTAAGATTGGATACTTGTTTTAACATTTCGCTGATTATTATAATTATTAAATAAGTGAAACATTTATGTAAACAATTACACAGAAAAAGAGAGAAACAAAAATATAATATAATTCTTTAGAAACTGCTTTAGGTTATGCTTATTGATTTTGTGATTTTAAATTTTGCTCAAGAAATTGTGACACTTTGCAATAAAAATGTCTTCTATCAATGATACTGCATCTGACTAATCTATAAAACACAGATTTCTTTTACTCTATGGACGCAAAAACAGCACCAATAGCAGAGCCTACAAACAGGAATAATAATGACCACACAAAAACCCAGCCAATGGAACAAAAGCACAAAATGTTAAACAAAAGCTCGACCACAGAAAATCCCATTTTTTGTATTTTCAGTTTATTTAACATTAAAATTGAGAAAAACTCTAGGATATTTTCGTTTTGGGTAAAAATAGTATATATAACTTTGGGAAAATTTAAAAGATTTTGAGATATGATTTTGTTTTTTGAATTTTCAGTACCACATTTTAAAAGAAAATAAGTTTAAATAATCAAAAAGCAATCACAGCAATATATGTTCTAAAAAATTTATACAAACATCCCCTTTACTTTAAAAACATTACATTGTAACTCTTTCTTTATCACACATACACCATCTTAAGTTTTAAAAACGTTGTATTTAAGTACCTAGTAATAGAGATTATTGTAATGGTAAATATAAGAAAATCTAGAAAAATAATATACTCTAAGCACAATATCCGAGTAAAGTTTTACTTGTTTCTAACTCTCTCCATCTTCTATTAAGGAGTGGTAACTACATACTCTAGTATTAGTTAAAACTTATATAAAATCATAAATTAATTTTTTTAATAAGTGATATTCCTTAAAAAAACTTGTAATTTTTATTAAAATTTAATAAATGATAAAAGTGTCCAAAAGAGTCTGATAATACATTTTCATAAAATATTAGGTTGACTAAGCCAAAAATAAGTATTTTATGTGTTTATTAAAGATAAGGTTATATAAATATAATAGATAGTGTAATTATTCTTTGTCAAAAGTTGGGTAATCAATCAAAATAATTTTCTACCTGATCAAACTGAACTGCCTTTTCCCTTTTCTAATCCTAGATTTAATTTTAATTAAGTTGGATTGGAGGTTCCCTCAAAAAAAAGTTTTAGGATGGCATGATTTAAAATTTGTTACTTGAATGGCATTGAAACCTATCTAGCGAGGGCCTAAGGAGAGAAAAACAAAATTTTTACAAAATGAAATCAGTGCACTACTTACAGAAATTCTAAATTTCTAGTAGTAAATGAAAAATCATCCAATCTAGAGATCTTGACAGAGGATTGAGTGGAAGAGATAGGCACAGCCAAAGCACCTATCATAAACTTAGCCAGACAATCTTTCTGCATTATTTTGAATGCAAGTGGCATTTACAGCTTACAACAAACACTTGCCACACTCTTATGCTGAAATGAGAGAGAAGTGCAAGCTCAATCTCCCCATTTCCAGCATGAATAGCATCAATGAACTTGCATGAGTCAGCACATTCAAAATTCTTACAAAACCACAAATTGCTGCACTCTGGAACCAAATATCCTCAGTGTCTACTTCAAGCCACACATGCAATCAAAGAGAGGACCAGCAGCAGCAATCCTGAAATAAAGGCCAGTCAAGGAAGGAAATATCTTAATACAGAAACTAAATTCGCTTTCTCTTTTTTAACTAGATTCCCTTTTTGTACAAAACCACAAGTATCCTTCATTGGAAACAACCCTGTTTGAATAAGGTCTGAACATTACAGACAGCAAAATCTCCACCCCTCCTCAAAGTATTTAGCACAGTTGCATGCTCAGGACTCAAACTTGGTTAAATTGGAACAACTCTGTAGCAATTACTTCATAAAAAAATGAACTTTAACTAGATTTAAGTATGGTTTTAGAACCACCTTACTTAATCTCAAGTCAGAACATACACTTTTGAAAATGATCAAACTTAAGGAACATCTCATCCATGAGCATCCCAAAATTTTGTGGAAAAAAAGGATGAAGAGTGAGAGAACAACCTCAATGCATTAAAAGCAAAAGCTGGCATTGCGGCTTAATGTGAGTGATTCCGGCCATTAGTTTCCTTATTTGTATAGGTTCCATCAGAAGTAATGTGTCTTTGAGCAGATTCTCCGACTCTTCCTCCAGCATGGGAGCTTTGCACATACTCTTCCATTGCATCTTCACTTATGCTTTGGAAATTCAAAACTGTTGCAATGGATGTTCGTGCCGAGCCTTTTGCATCATCCTCGATACTGTAGAACGGATCAAATGACGGCTGCCCCTCATCTGCAAACTTCATGTCATCATCAAAATTATCAAAATCAAAATTTCGCAGAAGTTCAGGAATAGGTAATCGACCATCTTCTGCACGCATAGATCCCATTTCAAGGTCAATTTTCTCCTTTGGGGTCAAAATTCCATCCACGTTGTTTGGAGTCAGCGATCCCACCATCATGTGTTCATCCTCCACAACAAATGCTCGGAAGTTATTCTTCGAACGAGGAATACTGGAACAAAGTGTTTCCTTTATATTTCTGCATGATCCCCTGTTGAATGGGTTCCCTTTTTTATCATATTGATACCGGAAGTTCTCATAAGTTGTCTGCATGGCAACAAAAGCAGAAAAGTGTATGTAATCTTCAACCAATCTGTTATTTAATTTGATTTAAGCCAACCTTACTCTTGCAAATTATTAGTATGATTTACTAAGCTGCCATAGATGTCAACTAAATATCCCAATATCATCAATGATACTTCATCATCCACTGAATAAGAAATGGTTAAGAACTTTTTCATATTTTGTGAAGTAAAATAGTCACCTGGTTTGTACAAATGAGATAGAAATGGAAAGTTGTGAGGCCACCAACAAACCAAACAGCTATAAAGCAGTATATTATCAGAAAATCTGATAAATAATCATGTGATAGTGTCTTCCAAACATTTTTCTGGGAAATACTGATACAAGTGAACACGAATACGTATAGGCACAAAATGGTTGATGTCGAAATGAACATGAAGAAGTACCGGTAGTTACGCTGCAATTATGTCAGAGAACTGTTAGTGCAAGAGCTGAAATGAAGTAGACACGTTGGCAAGAAAACTCCAACCACATAGTAGTAGCTTGTATAAGAAATTTCTGGTTTTCGAGGAAAAGATTTTAAGATGATAGCGGAAACATTAGACAATAAATATAAACTAAACTATCTTCCGCTGGAGGAGCAAGGACATCTCAATATTAGTAATGTGTCAAATAATCAAGATAAAATTGCAAAACTAGTTTTCAAGCTTTATATGAACTTATATTTGAGTAATATGTCACTCAAGGTGATCATCACTCTAACCAGACAAACTTTCAAAAAGGAATAGCACACAAGCCTAGAGGTCTTCATATTTTTTCTCACTGAATAAGAAAATAACATAATCGAAATATTCACATTCAATTGTGCGGTCTGAGTGTCAATTAATTAGATCTATTTTCTGAGTTTGTTTAGAAAAACTTGTAACATTGCAGAAAATAGATGTCATGGCATTTGTAGATACGTGCTAACATCACTCACTTGTGTAGTAGTCATCAAATAGATCAGAAGATTAGTATTGCTTACTTTAGAGTTTATTCAATAATTCTTTTGAACTGATATCCCAGTAGCATAAAAAATATTTGGATAAAAATATGTAACATTATCTCATTGAAAGTTTAAATTTCAGTTGTTACAGTATAGTGGACTTACTTTTCCGATGCACTGACCAACCCAGGGACAATGATGATCAAATCTCTCGACACAATTGTTGCATATAGAACAATGAGAAGTACGAGGAGGGCGATAAAGCAAGCACGTATCACAGAACTTTACTTTCACTGCGTGACCATTAACAACAACATCTTTAGTTCGAGGAAGTTTCAGATGAGGGGTTGCACCATTAATCCACTCCATGGAAGGGGTAGGTATATCAAATGTGTCGTCAAATTCAGGAGGCCTTAAATTTCTAGGGACAATTCCAGGATCTCTCCCAGAAGTCATGAGGAGGAATGTTAAATCCTGCATGAGTTGTTAGACATATCAGCTTTAATATTCAAAAAAAGAAAGGAATGCTCTGATCATATAAGCTATGATGAAAGAATAAAATGTGCAGGTAACAAGGATAAACCAATTATGAGTATGAAAATGAAGTGATGCCATTATATTTATGGAGACTAATCGTGATATTTAAACTATAACTATGATGCCATTGTACTATAACACTATTCCTTTTGGCCTTATTTCAAGAAGACATAAACTACTTACATGACATTAAAGTTCAGAGAATAAGTGGATCCTTAACTATGCATATTGAAAAATTGGATTACAATTCTGTAGCTGGAAAAAGACGATGCACAAGAGAAAATGATTGAAAGATGCATAAGATGATGACTAGTTTATGTAAACTCTCCAGGAATTAATTGCCAATGGTATTTACCAAAACAGTGAGCACTGCACCCACAATCACTACAGGAAACCAAAATTCATCAGTATGGTCATCATTCTTCTTGATTTCAAGATATATTTTTACACAAAATGCAATTGCAGGTGCAGCAATTAGGAATGTTGTAAGAAACAGGGAAGCTACATCTGGACCAAATATCAGCCTCCCACCACACAGAAACTTCTGAAAAAAGTCGAACAAAGAAGAATTAGTAAAGTATAACATGCTTGTTATTGCTACAAGATATCATCCAATCACACCTAAACATCAAGGTAAAAGCTTTCAGATGGAAGACATATACAAGCTTAAAAAATCCACAGCCATGTCAAAATTCATCTATTGAAATGAAATTTTGACCAAAAGAAAAGTGTTCTCATTGAAGTGGCACCGGCACATCAATAGCTTACAATCATCAAAACATCATAGATGCACATTTGCCGATAAAAATAAATAAATTAAAATAAAAAAATCATGGATTCACATTCACATAAAAACGATTACGCAAGATTAATCCCCGATTTGCAAGCATTAATTTTGTCCCGAATTTACAAGAAACCCTCTAAAGCGATCAACCAAACATCGATACAATTGAGGTTCTTGATCAAAAGCAACATTCATCCTGTTGAAAGAAACATTTTTACCAAGCCACAAAAGGGCTATGATCCACAACTAAGAAAATTATTGAAACATGACCCAACAACCATCTATTCAACAAAAAAGAAAAACCAACAAAACACAATTGAAGCATAGATAAACAAGTACAACAATTCAAACAAAGATTGAATTGTGACCAAACACAATGTAATCATCGTCATCATCATCATCAAAATCCAGTTGTGAGACATGAATACAAATTCAAAACAGAAGTTGAGATAGAATCTCACGTTGCCTCCCCTCCAAACTTGATAGACCCTCTTCTGTTGGTGACCCACATTGCTGGAAGGAGAACCCCCCATTTCTGGATTTCTGTTCCCAGCCATGGCAGCACCACCTCGTGTGTCACCAAAACTGCACTCTTTCCTTCCCAAAACCCATAAACCCAATTCAAGTCCCCACCCAGAAACAAAATCCTCTTAAATATCCGAAAAATTTCCCGGGTTTCCTCCAATCAGCCTCCTTCTGCAGTGGAAAGGGACAATGCAGATGAAAGAGAGAAGGAGAGGAGAGAGAAAAAAGAGATAGAGATACACAAAGAGAGAGAGAGAAAAGAAAAAAAGAGATGTTTGGAATGGCAGCAATGGAGAATCAAGCTGTGTGACCAAATCCAAGCGGGAAAATTTGTGGGGTTGAAGGGATCATTGGAAGATGAGAATCTCCATGACCCTTTTCTAATCAATCCCTCCCTCAAAGTTTCTAAGCTTTTCTTTTCTTATTATTTTCTTCTCCTTCTCTCTCCCTCTTCTCTAAGTTTTTTGTTTTCTCTCTTCTCTCTCTCTTTCTCTCTTTCTCCTTCGAATCCAAAGTGCTGACAGCTTCGGGGGGTGTTCTCGGACGGATTTCCCAATTCTTCGCGGCTTTTACGCGCGTAATGTTTCTTTTTCTGTTACATCACAACACTACAACCTTTCCTTTTCCGTTGCTCACAACAACATTCTTAAACTCTGTCATACCAATGTGTTTTTTCCTTTTTCTTTTGTTTTCAATTACGTCACCAATCATGAATATTATCGACTCATAAATATTTATTTATAGTTTATCATTGACAACTTTCTTCTACAGGACAATAAATCATTATGAAAAAAAAAAATTATTCTCGTAAATATAAATATAAATAAGTTATATGGAATGAAATAAAAAATAACACGATGAATAATAAAAATCGTATTTATTTTTAAGAAATAAACAAATTTCGAAAAGCAAAAAGGCACAACTCAAGGTACTGAAAAAACAATCCATACGTAACATAAATCTGTTCTGAAAATTTAATTTTAGAGATAATTAAATTTAATAGTAAAGATATTTTTAACTAGTGTGTAGAATGTACAGTAAGGACTAAACTAATTACAGATATTTTCCCCCATAAATCTCACAAAACAGTTTCAATCTCTCCACGACAAGATAAGATGTAACGAGTACGTGAAATTTTACAAAAATCACAAAAGACGAAAGCAAAATTCTGAAGCAATTTTTTCGTACATTGTTGTCAGAATTGGATAAGGTGGAGATAGGTTTAATTGGGAAAATTTAGTTAAATCAATTTAAAATCGGATAATTAAACAATATTTTTTAAAATCATAAATTAAACTTGATGTACCCCTTAATGCATTGTAATTATTAATACTATTCTGATTCAATATTATAATGCTTGTATATTTATTTAGTTTCGAACTATAATTTGCAATGAACATTATTATAGTGAGAAAAAGTTTTTATCTTCTATTTGTATTCATGTATCTAACATTATTATTGCATGTACTATAAAGGGTCAAAACCTTCAATGGCTGATAACTAAACACCAATAAATGTTTAAAGAAGAAGGTATTGTTTTGTCCCTTTGTGTCTAAAATAATGTATAATTAACCAACCATAATTAGTTACTCCATCAATTGAGCTACTAATAAAAAGACGTGAAACCACTTGTATTTATTCACCAAAAAAAAATTATTTGTATGAAAAAATAACACATATGATTGGGCTCATAATTATTGTGACAGTTAAACCTGCATACATAAACTTTATTAATTACTTCATAAAGAACTTCTTTTGAGTTGCTTAGAAACTAAAGAAACTTTAAAATATGATTGATTACTTGTTCCTTTGTTTCATATTATCTTCATTTGTTGTGATTTTGTGGAGAGGTTTATATGAACAAAAGTGGGTGGTTCACTTGTTTTTAAGAAACATAAATGTTATAATGGATCTTGGTACCAAATTGTAATAAAATAAGTGAAGATGATGCATATAATATACATATGAACACATTGATAATGGTGGGTGCCATGAATGTCGAAATTACCAAGATAAAAGAAAAAGAAATTTCTTGGAGATAAGGAGTGTGTATAGAATATGCTTTATAAATCAAATCAGAAACCTTGTAGACAGATAGATACCATTCCAATGGAATGTGGAGCCATATATTATATAATTTATCTAACTTTAATATATATATATA
>Ga0123340_1002854_pt1 | contig 15897 bp, 9 predicted proteins | sample SirMexnodulemix_FD_89961 | JGI IMG/M metagenome (GOLD analysis project Ga0123340, IMG submission 89961) | Root nodule microbial communities of legume samples collected from Mexico - Siratro Mexico nodule mix | ecosystem: Host-associated > Plants > Roots > Nodule | place: Mexico: Nepantla... | reverse complement strand
TCGCCGGAAAATGTCCGGAAAAAGAAACCACCAGAGCGCCATGCCAGTGCACCCAATTCAGGACGTTCCCGGAGCTCCGTTTGGCGACCCGGCTTCGTATTTTTCAGAATCGGAGCTCCGGGAGACGGCGTACGAGATCCTAGTCGCAGCGTGCCGGAGTTCGGGGCCGAAGCCGCTGACTTTCATATCGCAGTCGGAGAGGGGGGATCGGGATAGGGCGGCGCCGGCGCCGTCGTTGCATCGGTCGCTGACTTCGACGGCGGCGAGTAAGGTTAAGAGGGCTCTGGGGCTGAAAACGTCGTCGTCGAAGGGGAGCAAGCGGGCGGCGACGACAGGGGAGTTGGTGAGAGTGCAGATGAGGATTTCTGAGCAGAGTGATACCAGAATTAGAAGAGCACTGCTCAGAATTGCTGCAGGCCAGGTTTTGAATTTAGTTTTGAGTTTGATTTTATATCAACTTTGAATTATCAATCAATGTGAAAATTCATGTTTGGAATGAGTTTTAAGGTGGTTGTTGTCATCCAATTACAAACAATCTATTTGGTCTAAAACTTAAGAAGCTATTAACAGTTATGGAATTTTTGTTTTATTATGAGGTAGAAGTGGGTGAGGTGTGTGATTTCAAATTTGAAGGTTGGATTAGAGGGTTTAATTTGGACATTTAAATTGATTTTTTTCAAGTGAGTGCTTGCCTTGCAGTGGAAGTTTTGTGCATCTTGATCTTGTTCAGGTTTTAATGAGTGAATGGCACTTAGTTTGACTTGATTTGACTACTGGAGTGTGTTTATTAGATGGAATGTTCTACTTAGGCTTTAAGCAAGAACATAAGTAATCATTAGGTTGTTTTGTGACCATTAAGTGGGATAAACTTCCTATAGTTGGATGGAAACGTGTTTGATCAAAATGTAAAGTTTGAACATGTGCATTATGGTTGGTTGTATCTGTTTGATTACTGTAATAACTTACTTCTAGGTGTTTGTTCATGAAATAGCTTGGAAGACGCATGGAGACAGTTGTTCTTCCTCTAGAGCTAATCCAGCTGTTTAAGAGTTCTGATTTTCCCAGTCAACAAGAGTATGAGGTTTGGCTGAGGAGAAATTTGAAGGTTCTTGAAGTGGGACTTCTCTTGCATCCTTATCTTCCCTTAGATAAATCAGACCCTTCTGCACGGAGCCTCCGGTACATAACCCAGGGAGCACTTGAGAAATCCATGGACATTGGAAAGAACGGTGAATCGATACAAACCTTTCGGACTGCTGTATTGTCTCTTGCTTGCAGATCCCCTGGTGGGTCTATTTCTGAGACATGCCACTGGGCTGATGGTTTTCCACTGAACCTTTGGATCTACCAAACTCTTTTGGAAGCATGTTTTGATCTTCATGCAGAATCTTCTGTGATTGAAGAGGTTGATGAGGTCTTGGAACTCATTAAGAAGACCTGGGTTATGCTTGGAATTAATGAGACGCTGCATAATATTTGTTTCTCATGGGTCTTGTTTCATAGGTATGTTGTCACTGGCCAAGTGGAGAATGATCTTCTCTTTGCATCTAGTAATTTATTGGCAGAAGTTGGGAAAGATAGTGAGTGCACAAAAGATCCTTTGTGCTCAAAAATTTTGAGGAACACGTTGAGTTTGATATTAAGTTGGGCAGAGAAAAGGCTCCTTGCATACCATGATACTTTCAATGATGATAATATTGAATCAATGGAAAGTGTAGTTTCCCTTGCAGTATTATCAGCAAAGATATTAGAAGATTTCTCTCATGACTACAACCGGAAGAAGAAGAAAGAAGATGATGTGGACTACACTAGAGTTGATAATTATATTAGATCATCTCTGCATGCTGTTTTCATTCAGGCAAGTTCTCTCATTCATTCCACCTCCCTTAAATATGAATACTTTCTTTAAGATGGACTAAATATTTTACTTTACGAAGCTAATTTCCTAATGTGGTGCCATCAGTACAAGCTAACTCTTTTTAATCTCCTTTAAGGCAGAAATTGGAGAAACTGGACCCCAGCAAGCATCCATCAAGAAAGCAGAATAAAGCCTTTCCTATTCTTTCTATCCTTGCTCGAGAGATTACTGAACTGGCTTTTAATGAGAAAGCAATATTTAGTCCCAAAATGAAGAGATGGCATCCTCATGCTGCTGGTGTTGCCATTGCCACCCTTCATGTGTGTTATGGAAATGAGTTGAAGAAGTATGTTAAGGGTGTTAATGAGTTGACACCTGATGCAATAGAAGTGCTCATGGCTGCGGACAAATTGGAGAAAAATCTGGTGCAGATAGCAGTCGCCGATTCTGTTGACAGTGAAGATGGTGGAAAATCCATTATAAGGGAGATGCAACCTTATGAAGCTGAAGGCGTAATTGCTACTCTGGTTAAGTCATGGATAAAGATCAGAGTAGATAGATTGGGGGAGTGGGTTGAAAGAAATCTGCAACAAGAGGTTGTTGCTCTTAATCTGATCAAGTCAACATAATATTTGTTCCTTTATCAAGCAAAGTGTTTCTCCTTCCATTTAATTTTTAAGAATGGTAATATAATTTTTAACTTCACCTTTGCTTTCCATAGGTATGGAATCCACAGGCAAATAAAGAGGGTTTTGCACCTTCTGCTGTTGAAGTTCTACGAATCATAGATGATACTCTGGAGGCTTTCTTTCTGTTGCCTATACCCATGCATACTGATTTGCTTCCTGAATTGATGTCTGGTCTTGACAAGTCTCTCCAACAGTACATTTTGAAAGCCAAATCTGGCTGTGGTATACATTATATCATGACTTTTGTTTTACCGGGGGAGTAAGTAATTGATTGAATCACTGTTTGACCAGGATTTCCCTTTTTTATGATCTGCAGGGAGCCGTAGTAGCTTCTTCCCAACTTTGCCTGAACTCACTAGGTGTTCAACAAAATCAAAATTTAGTGGTGTATTCAGGAAGAAAGAAAAGTCACAAGTGGCTCAGAGGAGGAAAGCCCATGTTGGAACCACTAATGGAAACGGCTCAATGGATATAGCCCAGATGTCTGTTCGCATCAATACCATGCAGCGCATTCGAATGGAGGTAGGGGTTTTGGAGAAGAGGATTGTTGCCAATCTCAGCAGTTCTAAATCTGTTGCGGACGATATAGCTAATGGGGTGAGCTTAAAGTTCAAGCTTTCTGCATCTGCTGCTGTGGAAGGTATTCATCAGCTCTGCGAATGTATAGCATACAAAATCGTTTTCCATGATCTGAGTCATGTTCTCTGGGATGGGCTATATGTTGGGCAAGTTGCATCCGCCAGGATTGAGTTTTTTCTTCAGGAGCTTGAGCAATACTTGGAGATCATATCATCTACAGTGCATGATAAAGTTAGAACACGTGTGATTGTTGAAGTGATGAGGGCTTCTTTTGATGGGTTCTTGTTGGTTTTGTTAGCTGGAGGTCCATCGCGCGCTTTCTCTCTGCAAGATTGTGTTATTATAGAGGAAGATTTCAAGTTTCTCACTGGCTTGTTCTGGTCCAATGGAGACGGATTGCCAACCGAATTGATAGAAAAGCATTCTACCACTGTCAGAAGTGTACTTCCCTTGTTTTCTGCAGATACTGAGCATATAATTCAGCAGTTCAGTCAGCTTACAATGGAAATGTATGGTTCTACAGCCAAGTCCAGGCTTCCATTGCCTCCAATAGCGGATCAATGGAGCCCCACAGATCCAAACACACTTTTGCGTGTGTTGTGTAACAGGAATGATGAAGCAGCTGCTAAGTTCCTTAAGAAGACTTACAACCTGCCCACGAAGGTTTAAGTCTAACAATTGACAAGTAACCACTCTGATATGCCACGCCTTCCACCCAGTATAGGTTTTTGGTTCCTTTTTTGTGTTGTGAAACCCTGTTTGGTTTTTGAGGATACGATTGAAGTAAAGGTGGTTGCAACTGTGCGTTATACTCTTACTGATCAAACTCTAGGAAGTGGTGTCATATCATCAATAATGGTCAACAGTATACGGTGTACAGGTGTGATTCTTGGCTTAACGCAATTACTGACGGCATTGTATTGTAATACAGAGAAGTATTTATAGTTAGCTAATATTTTTTTTATAATTTCGAATTGAATGGTCTATTTATTTGTGCAATGTAATCTCCAACCCCCAACCACCAACAAACTATTTAAGCTTGATCTTGTAAATGAAACAAATTATTTATTTGTGCAACTTTATTAATCTTAGAGGCATTCTTGAATAAATTAATTATTTGAAGACTAAACAGTTTATGCTATTAATGTGAAAAATCCAATTCCGTACTCAGGAATGGTGACAGATAACGCAATTATTGTATTTTTGAAATACCTAAAAGGTCTGCTTTAAATTACAATCAACAATTTTGTTGCACGCAGGCAACATGAAAATTAAGAGAAACCGTTAAAACGAGAGATGCTGTAATTGACGTTAACAAACTATTTTGAACGGCAAAACACTTATCTTCTTGAATTGACGTTAGCAATTAAGTGTCTTGAAAATCTTCAGTTACTTATTTTTAATCATTTAGCAAAAAGTTGTCCTTTGTTTTTAACCATATTCAGATAAATACCCATGGTTCAATCCTAAAAATAAGATCTTACAAAATTGGGTCAACATGTGGAGTTCCAAAATTTTCATTTGATCATTCGATACTCGAGAGTAACTAACAATGCCGGCAAAATCTCTTTCATGGCAATTGCATTAGCTGTATACACGTATACATGAAACGCACACTAACCATAAGCTTACCCCTACCCAAAGAAATGAAAAAACAAACTAAAAGGGATTCCGTTTTAGTCCTTTTCTTTTCGAGGCAGTTTTTGAGCTTGTTTTCTGCAAAACATAGAAACAAGAGAGAGACCAGTCATGGCTAGGTTAAAGTGATCTCCAACTACAAATATTAAGGAATTAAGGCACATAGGAAACAATCACAAACTAACCGATTTCGATTTTTTAGTCTTTCCTCGTATCCTGTTCTTGGGTGGTTTCAACTTGTATATCCGAACCATCCAGTGGTGAGTTGTGAAGACCTGAATGTATTAAAAGCGATGTGTAGCATCAGTAAGACTAAGATCATAGAAGGTACTGAAATGATTAAATTCTCATCAGAATAACTGGAAGAAAATTTTTAACAAACGATTTTTTAGAGTACTAGTTAAGGAATCAAAAGTAGAAATTTTACAGCCCCACTGCAACCCCATTGGAAATCTTCCTACAATATTTTCATACTATTAAATGCATTTTTCCTTTTTCAACTAATTCTTAATAGGATTCATAGGATATTATAGAAGAATACAATACTTCTCTTATTAACAATATCCAAAAAATTGTACCAAAAACCTAAGTCTACGACTTTTTAAGTTCTTTTACTAGTCCAATAAACGCCAACTAAATAAACAGGCAAAAAAAATATAGAATGGCTAATATTTCAAAGCTAATGAAGTTTATATTCCAAACCTAAAAATTTGAGTATTTTATTCTTTTCAACCTGAACTTGAGAGAGACCAAATCACCAGTAGGAGTTATGGGGTAAGAAAAAGAGTGCAAGAAAATATAGATTGGTAAATAAGATATAGCGTGAGATAATAGAATCATATAAAAATGACAACTACAGGTAACATAAAATATACTATCCAAAATTTCAAATGGTAAAGTTTATTAGCACTATACTGGACTATCGAGGAACGATGCAAGATAACTATCCAAATACAGAGAGACACTGTGACAATTAACAAATCTAGACATTATAAATAAATTATTTAAGACATTGCACCATACTGGTTCTCCTTATATTATAGAACAAATACCATGGTGATTCACTAAGTAATTCATCATGAATGGCACTGAAAATAATTTCAGGATCATAATAGATGAAGCACACAGCAACATAAAGTTCCAAATATAAGAATTTAACAAATCGATAGAAACAATCTGACCTCCTCAAAATGCGTAAGTTTGAAATATTTCTTTCCAATTTCTGTCCGCCTCACTCTGTCGAAAGCTTTACCATCTGTCTCTACAAACCTGGAGCAAAAGCAGGGCAAGGGGTGTTAGGCAGCATACCGGATGAAAAGGTTAAATTTCAAAACCAATTTTAGAGAAAAGCTGACCTGTAATATGAAAGTTTATACATGAGGCAGTTTAGCATTGTTGGTGTGGCCATGGAATCAATCCGATATTGGCCATCCCTCTTGAAATTAAAAAAAAAAAAAGTGTTAACACTCCTCTAAAGCTAAATATTACGAGTGAAGCTAGAGTGTCGTCTATTCTCGAAAAGAAAACATCAAGGCCAGGATAAAACATTGAAAAACCCATATTACTCATTCAACTTACTAAATAATCTGGTTCCTTTATGTGAGGGAATACACCCCCTCCAATACGAACCATCCACAGGAATTTATTGATATCATCACTGGGATAGCCAACCAGTCCTGTTAATAATTATAGCATCTAATCAGAACAAAGTGACTTAGGATAACCCAATAACGAGAAAGAAGCTGACCTCCGAAGACAACAAGGACATATTTGACATCCAGTGACTGGAAAATTTCCCAAGCTGCCTTCTCTGGAGAAGACATGGCAGTACCAACAGTAGCAATATGTGTGTTATTCCAGGTGTTATTGTCAACAATGACTGTTCTGTTAGCCATCGCAGTTGTTTGGTACCCATAGTCCCACCAAGATGCCACCTACAAGAATTTTTATGAACGTCAATATTTCAACATTTGTAAAGTGTTTTAACCAGAATTTTTCTCTTCATTTGGAGTAAGAATAATCTTAGGGGGCAAAGAGTTTAGGAACTTCAGCCATAAAATTTGTAATTTAGAAACACTACCCAATTAGTTGATAAAACTATTTAGTTAACGCTTTAATCAAATTTGAATAACATTAACCAATTTTCACATAATCCCTTTTGAAAATATGAAGCATATTAAAGAATAGGTAACTTCTCAACAAATTCCCACTGGTTAAAAGTAGAAAAGGAACCGACATGTTCCAGGAACAATAGTTCTTACAAGGAATAGAGTACGCCCCAAGCTAATACATAATCAGTTAAATCACCTCAAAGTCTCAATTGACTTTCACTTTTTACATCATGTCAAACTACTGAATGGCCAACCTAGTCCACCTACGGAAACATCATCTGTCAAATTTAGTTCATTCAAATTTAAGAAGGAGACGATTCTTTAATTTCAAAACAATCTAAATTTCATAAATTAGCACAAAACTCAGGATGTCGTGGAAGCTAACCAACACCGATAATTCCAGACAGTGTATTTTTGAAAGAACATCAGTAATTAGCCTATATTCTGAACTTGTAAGAGAAAAAATCAAGGACACAAGTTTAGCAACATGGGCAAAAAAATTGCACACAAGACATGTACTTCAGCCGAAAAATAACAAAATCCCATAGAACTTACTTTATCATCTACTTCTGTATTATGACTCAGCCAAGCATATGCCTCTCTAAAATCGTCAAAAACATGAAGCCCATCGTGTGAATGTGATGTTAAAACAATAGAAGGGGCTGAATAAGCTTCTGCAGCTGCCCATACACTGTGAACCTACATTTGAGATCAAGATAGAGAGGAACTTTTTTATTGCACGAATCATTGTTGTTCAGAAAGAAATTAAAAAAAATCAATACAAGATATTATACTTCTAGTAGAGTATTAACTAGCAAAATCCTACACTTTTTAACCTGGCGTATGTTTCAAGGTATCATAAAAGATTCCCGGGAAAGTAGGCTTCAGAATGTCACATTTTAACGTTAGGTTCACGTTTTGGAATAACATTCCCAATTCCCATCGTAATGGAAGTTACTATAACTCTCCCCAACTTCATTATTTCATCACATTAATTTTTCCACTTTTATTCTTTTTTAATTTTTGATTAAAATTATTCTTTTCTATAATTGCTAAATGTCAATCAAACATGTTCGTGGGAAATAATATGCCTTGACATAATATTTTTGGGAATGTAATATAATACCATGAATCAAGGGTTTCATTTAAAAAGTAAATTGTAAAACAATACTAATAAAATATACTAATTAAATATAAAGGAATCTATATCCAATAAATAATACACCTAAGAAAACTTGAAATGAATAATATGTTTAGGAAATTACCACATAGAAGGCACCTAGCAACACAAGCAAGATAATAGCAATGACGGATGTTTCCAGAGGTAAAACCAAAAGCCTTTTCTTAATTTGTGACTTGCTAAGAGGCTTTTCCACAGGTTCCTTTTCTTTCTTCTTGCTCTTCTTAGAGGTCCGTTCCTTTGATGTGTCCTCGGTTTTATCTGCCTTCACCGAATCACTTGGCACAACATTTTCAGAGCTGTCTTCCCCTGCCTTGATAGTCAAAAAACACAATTTGAACAAAGCAAACTAGTAAAACGACCAGAAGAACATGAAAAAAGTCAAAACCGGTGATCACTAAAAATATAATGCTTACACCAACCTGAGAATGATCTGATAAGCTGGGCAACTGAAACTTGATAGATCTTGTAAAAACATCAAAAGCCTGAGAAAGAGCAATCCCAGACAATATACATGCTGCTGGAGCAAGTACAAGCATCAAGCGCACCTGATATTCATCAAGATTATGTCTTCAATAAAATAATAAAAAAGCAATAAGATGAAAAAACACCTCCATTATTATGCTTACCATGACTCCAGAAAAGTATACCGATGTAACAATATAAAGTATCACAAAGGAGCTTGCATCAGATAGGGGAGAGAAACATGCCTACAATAGGTAAGCACCACCATGATTTAGTCTATACTGAGTGTGGAAAAAAAATATAAAACAATTTTTTTATCAAGAATAACGTACAATAATTCCAGCTGGAACCAGGAATGCCAAGACATTGATGTCCATGAAGTATGAAGGCCAAGTAGGTGGCTGATGCTCACTAACACTAGCAATGATTGGAATATACTTGCTTGCATAAGTTCTGTCACACAACAAATAAATTAAGTAATTGGGATTGTAGCCAAATCATAAAAAAGAAATATCTGGCAGAATGACAAAGAGAAAGGTAAAATTCAAAAAGACACTTCCATGGTTATAGTACTATATTAGGTAAATTCCATGGTTATTATGAAATTGAATAACCAACAATCACCTTAATCATAGAATATCAGTTTAGTTTAAGTAAACAAATGATAATAAATTTTATAGAAACTGAATGATAATTAAGATTGCAAAACAGCTCTTACGGATCTAGCAGACTTAAACTTCTTCCACTCCATCCCTTTGTTGGGCTTGAAGCTACCAATGCTATAAGCACCGCCACCATTGCACAGCACACAGCCCTGCAAAATAAACAAGAAAAACAGGTACTAGTTAATATCTTACAGCAATGTTTTGAATATTCAAATAAACCAATAGAAGGAACACCCACAGGCCAACAGAAACAACTAGTGCCACAGCTACTTTGAACATTTTTGGGGAAAGAATTCCTTTAATATAGTACACAAGAGCCACTACATGGATGATAATGAAAACCTGCACAAGAAAAAATAGGTAGGTTTCAATGCAGCTAATAAGGTGGATATAAAGAGATGGTTACAATAAAAAATTTATTGGATTGGATATGCTCAGAAATAAAATGTATGTGTATATAATCAGTGATAAATAATGATTAAGTCAATAGACTTGGAAAATAAATAGCATTTATATCATAATTAGATAAGAAGTTAGATTTAATAGCTCAAATAACAAGGCTAACCAGACAGAGTAGTAGTACCAATTGGTGACAAGATGATAGTTCAGTCACACGTGAAGTTCATCACGTGGCCTTTCTGAATTTTTGGTTAAGAGCAAGGTAACATTGTTTGATCCGTACAGGTAGGGAACAAGTTTGTGTAGTTGTACTAAAAGGAGTCACATGTTAACCATTATACATAAGTATAATTTTATTTAATTAACAAATTGTTCTACAATGTAAATTGGTCATTCATAAAAATATTTGTATTTCTGTGTTATCTCAACAAAGTTATCAACTTCCAAGTTCGTAAGCCCATTTATAAGAATACTGACACTAACTAGCTAAAGGGTTATTTAAACTCTTTAGTTGACATATTAGCACATAACTTTTCCCTCCACAGAAACAAAAGGAAAAATAACAAAGAATATTCAGTTAACTATTTTATTATTATCATTATTATTTTGCGACAAAAATTTCATTGAAAATAAAGCACTCACAAGAAAAGGTATGCAATAATATTGTTAGGATCAAACATGCTCTTTAATCCAAATACTGGGGGGAACTGAACTCACCAGAAATGATGCAAAATGCTCTGATGTCATTACAGCATTAAACCCAACCACTGGCACCAAGGAAGCCAACAGTGTGCCCAATACAACCTGCATTAAGAAAAAAGTAATGTGAATCGGGAACAAGATAGACTAATTTGAGATAGGCTCAAAATATAAAAACCAGATTCAGACCAGAAATACACCTGGCTTGTAATTGTAAACAAAACAGGATAAATTCACAAAATACAGTAAATATGTGACTAAACGAACTACAAATTCTAAAATAGCAAAATGCAGATTTTATGTGTAAATAAATTCTTCATTCACGTATTGGAACAAGTTGAACCTCATTGTGGAGCATTTCATCAAATCACCTAGCGGGATGAGGCTTTTGCTGTTGTTTATTGCTGTTAAACCTTACCAAAACTCCCCCAAATATTATCCAAGTTACAGCTTACCACATCAAGCATGACTAATGTACAATGTGCATTTCAACTATCCAATTGAAAAGGGCACATGCATTTCTTTAAACTCTAAAAATAACTGTATTGCTGAAAGAGTTACTTACAAGAGGTGCATATGCAATGTAGAGTCGAGAAGAATAGCGACCAGTTACAATGCACAAGAGCACATGCATCGGAATAAGATTAATGATAAAAGTGTATCCTCCCCATGAGCAAACCTGAAAGATAAGAAATGAATTTAACATGAACAAGAGGGGCAGAGGCAAAGATAACCAAGATAAATAGTATTGTAAAAAGCTTACCATGTAAAAGTATGCTATGGAATTCAAAGTGGCATAAAAGAGGGACCCTGTGTTGAGTGTCTACATGATGTGTAAATCAAGTTAGAAACTTAAATAGAAAACAATACAAGGCATAGTGATTTCTCACTGCGGAGGCCACTGAACTGACTGTTCATACAGAATATTCAAATTACACATTATGGGATAATGATAACAGTGCATTGTAATAATCTGGTGGAAAATTTGGAAACCAAAGTCATTATACAAATCAATGCAAGGAAAAAATTCCTTGCTTTAGCAGATCACCTTAATATAGAGATAGAAAGTGAAGATCAAAGCAAATATAGCAACAGCTTCATTGTCATAGCTGCCAGCCACTGATCGAGATATATATGATGGGACCTGCATACGCAAGACAATTCAAGCTCATTACATGTAAGAGGGATGTTAGAGCCACAAAAGACCCAAACATATTAGAAGAGCAACTGTTACCAACAGGCATCATTAATTTACAAATAAACATCAATACACGTGGTTACCATTCAACCAGCATCCAACAATTTTACTAGACATTGATTGGCTAATCATTAAAATATAGAACGTTCAATGGTTGAGCCAATAACTATGATCATAACAATCATAAATAAGATTTTAATAGTTATTAGGAAAATTAGAAGACAATCTCGTCAAGTCACAAAGCTTGTTGAGAAATTCACCATAGCCAGAAGAATTGCTGCTGTCAACCCAGCCCCCGCACCCTTAACCTCCTGAAAAAGGAAGCAGCTCATGTTAGAAAGAACATAAACAGCAAGGATATCAATGTGAAATTCCAGCATGAACAAACCTTTGTTAGAAGATAAGTTGCCCATGAAGCAAAGGCAGAGAATATAGGTGCAGTAAACACACAGACAGTTTCAACTGAGAGAGGTATGTTTAGGGAATTCAGTATCCTGAAACCACAAGGGACCGTTAAAAATATATCAACCAGCTCAGATAAACTTCAAAACCATTGCTTGAATGGATGTTTCGTATTATTAGTATATAACAAATAGAAAAATCACAGCATAACACAACCAATAGTTACAGTGTTTCGAATGCCTACCACCATAAGGTGCCTGCTGTCAAGGTCAAACCAGGATAAACAGTCCCACCAATCACACGACCAAGGGGATACCTTGAAAAGGACAGTAAACAAAGACATTATATTATATCCAGAAACATTTAACATAAGCGGTTTAAAGTATGCAAGTATAGAGGAAAAATTGCTTCAAAACTAAAAGCCATCAGCTTACCAAGTTCGGTCATCAAACCAATTCCAGAAATCATATATCCCATTCTTCGTCAAAAACTGAAACCAACAAATACATCTCAACTTCTCTGAAATATTATGGCATTGAGATTAACAGAGTAAAATTGAACAAACGTTATGGCCATGAAGAAATTCCAATTTCCATTAATCAGTACGAAAGATTCCTCAGTCATCCCAACAGAATATAGAAATATGAGCAAAATAGCTCCATTCCAAATAGTGCTTGCTCACCTGAGTGACTCTATAGTTGAAATAAGGATCAAACTCGTGAATAACACTCTCATACTTAATAACCTGTACAAAATAGATAAAAAAGTGAGGGAGTGCAAGAAAAACTCTGCCAAACAAATGGAAATAGATAACCTACTCTGATGCCGCAGAAAACAGAAGAAGGCAAATACAAATAGATATATGAGTGAGCACTTAGTATTCAGTTCATAGAAATGGCCACTTCTATATAATTATTTCAACAAAACATGACTGCTCCAGGCATTCATGCTTTCCGAGCCATAACCAAAGAAAAAAAAAAACTAACGAAATACAAGTACACAAATTCAATTTCAACAAAGGGACAGGCTTCAATTTAGCATCTAATCTAATATTTTAAATACTCTAACCGGAAATTCACTTCAAATACGTGTACATTTGAAATCACGTAACATCTCATACATTTCAGTCTAAGCACTACTCGTACACCACTGGTGTAAACGTTTTTTTTAATCGTTGACGTTGACTTATCTCGTTAATGAACGAACACAGCTCGGTCAAGTCGAAAAAAACAAAATGTAAACACTAATCCGTCACGGCTAAGTCACTAAGATTGCAAGTTATGCTCGATGATTGTTATAGGCACGAAGAGAAACACGAAAGTTAAATAGAGCTGTAATCATAGCTACTGAATTTAGAAGCACACAATCACGTCGAAGGAAGGAAAACGCGGAATCGAAACGTGTTTTAGGTAACAGATCTGCGGAAGAAGGAGGAATGAGGAAAATGCTTACCGAGAACAGACGGATCGAGAAGGCGAGAACGCCGATCAGGAGGAGGATAAAGAAGGCGAGAACGTTGCCGAAGGCGTGCCTGACGGAGGACACGCCGTTCTGAGCATCGGAGGCCGCCATTGACGGCCAAATTGAGCTCTGAAGAGAGAGAAAGTGAGCGAAGAAGAGAGAGAGAGAGTCTCACTGAGACTCACTGGGGTTTATATCTGTGGAATTCGTTGCGGAGCCGATGGGGAAGACTAAGCTGTGGTGGCTTGCAGAGAATCAAAAGACCATATTGGGTCTGATTTTCTGAAAAATGACTGAAATATCCTTTAGGTTCTGACGTGGCGAAGTTTTGTTGGGCTTTGTTACAAATTTTTGCCACTCTGGGTCATGTGATTGGATGTAGACTCTCTCTTCTTAGGTCTTCGCTTCAGATGCTGATTTTTCATTCTTCCTTCACTAAAATGAGATTATATTGTTATTACTGAAATTAGTGATCAATGTTGAGGCTTTTTCTTCCTGCACCCCTTAATTTTTAAAATAAGGTAATTTCTCGATTACTTCTTTTGAAAATTTTCTGAAACAAGTTTTCTAAACTTTCTAGATCATGATTTTTCCAAGATAATTTCTAAACAAAAATTCTAGAAGATTTCAAAATTTTATAAAATTCATTTGGGTAACAAAATTTCTGGATCAGAACTTTTAGAACAAACTTTCTATAATATGTGATATGTTTTCCAAAGTGAACTTAGGAAACAAGCTTTCTAGAACCAAATTCTTTGGTTTACTCTCTCTCTCTCTAAAAGTGCAGCTGCAGTGGAGGTAGCAGCTACAAAAGTGATGGTATGATGTAAGGAGGGTATTCTAAGTCTTTTTAACTTGTAGTATGGGAGTGCAGTTAGTAATCCTCGGAGTGCAGGAAAAAAGGACAATGTTAATTGGAATTTGGGAAGCAAGGCCCATGGAACAAAGGCTCAGTAGCCCAATATAAAGACCGAAGAGTTTTTATTTTTCATGATGCACCATCATGCATTTTTTCTTACTGTCACTTTATTATTGGTAGGTATTGTTATGTAACCTCTATTTCATAAAATTTCAAGAAATGAAATAACTTAAATTAAAGTAATAGTGGAATCAAATTCAATTCACAAATCCTACATATATTTTAAGAAAATATATAAGTAATTTTATTACAGGTCATATGTTTCAGTATGGTGCGGATTTTTTTTTATATAATTAAATTATATTGTAATTGATTTATAATTTGCATATTGAAAATAAATTATCTTTTGTAAATTTATTACGTAATAAATGAATTTTTTTATTATATACAACGAATAAAAAAATAAAAGTATAAACTAATTTTTTTTGTCTTTAAGTGAAATTGGTAATTATAATTGATATTTTGTTAGAAGATAAATATTATTCACGTAAAAAATTGATTGGTATTTTAATTTTAATACTTTTATACTTAATAATGTTATTTTTAGTATATTTACAAATTATTTTAAAAAAAATAGGTTCTTCTATAATCATGTTTTACGTATAAAACATGTAACTACCCAATATATAAAAATATTATTGAAAAATCTATCAAAAATATTATAACACCGTATCGAAACTTACTACATGAAGATACTAAATCTAAGTTACAAGAAGTTTAAACAAAGTTGCAAAAAGGTCAAGAAAAAATATCATTTACAGTGATGAATATTCCAAAAAGAATTAAAAGCAAAATATTATGCAATATTTTCACTAAATAGCTTTAAGTATATATAAACCCTTTCATGAAAAACAAATATTGATAAATTTAATTGATTATTTTAAAAATATGATGATTACATGTGAATATTTTTATTTGAGACAAGTTATAGATAATCCAATCTTATTTATGATCATTGATTAAGTCACTTAATAGAATCAATTACAGATTAAAATAATTAATTATGCAATCTATTGTTATCTTTTCAAACCAGATGAAAGTTATTATATAAGATACATTGTATATCATCAAAATCAAAATTAAAGAGTCTTCCCTTTTCAAAATCTTTTGAACAAAATCAAAATTAAAGAGTCTTCCCTTTTCAAAATCTTTTGAACAAAAATTTCTTTTCATTGTGTAATGATCGATATATTCTATCCATGTAAAAGATACATGTGAGAACAAGTATCAAACGATTACACTTCTTTATTTTGAACTCATAAAATAGAAAAATAAGAAAGATAATAAAAAAAAGTTACGTTCATTAAAAATTTTAGAAAAATATTCAATAATACCAAATTAAAGATAAAAATATTGACCAAAATATTATTAAAAATAAAAATACTGATCAAAATATTATATTTAAAAAATTATTCGGTAAATCCAATTATCTTGTTAGAATATACTTTTAAAATGACTATAATAATATTTTAAGTATTAAATTTTAAATCAAACTTAATCTTGAAACCGACTTATAAAAGAATGTTTACATTTTTTTATATATTATTAAAATAATTTATTTTTAATTGATATAAAATTTCTAACACATAAAACAAAATTAATAATATGTTTAATGATACTGATAACAAGAATTA
>Ga0123340_1002853_pt1 | contig 15900 bp, 3 predicted proteins | sample SirMexnodulemix_FD_89961 | JGI IMG/M metagenome (GOLD analysis project Ga0123340, IMG submission 89961) | Root nodule microbial communities of legume samples collected from Mexico - Siratro Mexico nodule mix | ecosystem: Host-associated > Plants > Roots > Nodule | place: Mexico: Nepantla... | reverse complement strand
TATATATATATATATATTATTAAATTTTTTGTGCTAATGCATCACAATGCTAATTGCCATACCAGTTAAGTTGGCCCCAAAAGGCTGATTGCTATATAAATTTCGTAAAAATAGCTATTTGTTGCTGCAAACTTGAATAACTCAAGATGGACATCAGTTAATTCATCCTTATCTTCTGGCATCAAAAGCTCTTCCCCTTGGTCGATGGTTTGAACTTCTTTCTGAACATCTCTTATTTTGGCTTCTTATTGGCCCCGACATTCAATTTTCTTGGACCTCCGTAATGAAAAAAAGGTTCTAGTTGTATCTATGTCTAACTCGTAAGTTCCATTTTCCAAATATATATGATTAATTACCTCTTTTCCTTGTTTGTATTTCTCTCATCATCGTCAAAACACTCATGGATATCTATCTATGAAGCATCAATAGGTATGCAAGGATTCTCTGTTTTTGTGATCCATTCATCATCTTATTCAATACAAGAAAAGCATATGGGTTCAATATCTGATTTAATATCCATCCATAATCTTTTGACTTATCTCAAGTTGAAGATTCTATTTAACATGCTCAAATGCATTTAATCTTTGTTGTTCCAAACAATTTCTTTTATCTTAGTATGCACTTGGTCAAATGCACTTAAATACCTTTCACATCCAATGGCACTATAAGTGAGGCTCAATATTCTCTCTTGTCTACCTTTTGCAATTCTTCCATCACCACCCTATCTCTCCCATCAAAGAGCTTTTTTAGATGTTTCAATGTAGAATTAGAATATAACAAAGTATTACTCACTTCATAAAGAATATAAAAGGTAAAAAAAACTAAGAGATAGTCAGGTGCTCCTTATCTCTAATGTCTATTTGCCATACTCATTCCAAAAAGCCACTTAGCTCTCTTGAACTTTTCTAGTTGTTTGTCCATTGTAATTTTTGCTCTTTTATTCGAAACTACTCTTTCAAAAGTTTCATATAGATCAATCAACGCCTCACTATCCAGATTGAAGTCCTTGTCATGATGATAATTGACCAAATATGAAATAATTTACTTGGAATAAAGAAGACATTAAGTATTATTTAGATGACAATTAGGTGTAACATGCCTAGAATTGATATAATAGGTAGCTTCACGAAGATGCCTGTGTAGTTGCACATTCCACTTGGTAGTATCTCCTCCACACTTTTTTATACCTTGACTCTTCCTTTTGAAAAATTTTAGTAATTTCCTCTTTAACCTTGTCCATTGCTTGATAGATGTATGACATGGTTGGTTTTGAATCACCACTACAATCCCTGGAACTTTTACAAGTGGAATCACAAACTTTAAGCAATATTGATTGATTTCCAACATTTACAATCACTCAACAACACTAGGTGGATCACTTGTATTATGCCTTACTTTTGTAGGCATGTGGACTATTAGCCCGTTCCTCCAACAAAAAGATAGATCTAAGAGCACTATTTTGTTGCTTAATGCAATTTAGTGTAAGATAGGAAGTTGTGAACCTTGTCACAAGAGGACATGTCAAGAAGTGATTTTCTTTGCATTGGCAAGGAACCGAAAGCTCTACAAATCAAGGCAATTAGTTAAACAAGGAACCAAAACAATTTTGGTTCTCTTTTCCATTAGCATTTACTTAACTTCCACAAGATTAGTATTAGGAAGTGAGTTTAAGCCTAACTAAACCAGCTTAAAAAATTCAACTTTTAAGATGAGGATTACTCCCACTTAAATTTTGTAAATTGGCCTTATTTCTAGTTGATGTGGGATCTCCAACACACACCCCTCACATCGAGGTATGTACATCTCTTGTGTTGAAGGACTTGATATTTGTTGGTGGTATGATAGAGGGTGACACAATAGGCCCATCAAACCTTGTTAGGATAGATCCTGATACTATATTAAAAAGTGAATTTATCCTAAAAAAAACGGTTATAAGACGAGGATTTCCCTTTCATAAATACTGTCAATTGGTCTTATAAGGTGAGGATTGCCTCCGTTTATATTCCCTCCCTTTTTACACAACTTTTCGAAAAAAAAGGACTTTAGGGCTTGTAAATCAATTCACATGGAACTGGACCCAATTTGGGTGCAAACCTAAGATGCATCCAAAAATCACTATTCAATCAAATTCGAGACGATTCAAATGATATTTGGTGCGATTCATACCCAAAAAGGATGCAACATCCAATTCATTTTGCTGGACCATTGAATAGCACCATACAAAGATACCTGCGGTGGTAAACTCCAAGAAAGTAATTCATTTCTTAATAGATAAATAGAAAACATAAATATCCCTTAGCCTGAGAAATTTCATGGCAAGATAAGTAAGGTCCAACTATCTCAAAACCACATTTTGAAGCTTCAAACTGATATTGTCGGGGACCTAAATATTTATGCTTAAAAGAATGTTTGAAAAATCCATTCATGACAGATTGAGCCAGTGCTTATAGGGTGAAGAATGGTGAAGATCAGTTCGTGGGACACAGACAAAGCTAGTGCATTAGGGACATAGCTGAGGCCAGTGCATATAGGACATATACAAGGCTAATGTATCTAGGATAAAGGCAAGATCAGTTCATCTGGTACATAGATGGCAAGAATATGATGTGTAGAAGGAGAAGTTGTCAGCAGTGCAAACAACAGTTGCAGAAGATTTTGCCAGAAACCTTAAGGATCAAATCAAGGTGGCAAAGTGGATTGGATGCAATGAAAAAGTGGCTGCCATGTTGGAAATAAGAGACAGCATCAGAAGAGTGACTAGTTGGAGTTTAATTTTATTTTTTTTATTTTGGGGAACTCAGCAGTGGAATAATGATCAAACGTAACAAAAGATGGTACCATTCTAATATCATGTGAAAGAGAGCAGAATAGATGCAAGAGATGTTGAAAACTGTTGTAAGGGCTACTCCCTGTAATCCATTTTATGTTAGTTTATTAAAATAAATATAATAAATTTTCTAGATTCTATTTTTAAATACATGATACGATATGCCTATAGGTCCAATTTAGTTAAATCTAATTTTTGTTTGGCATCCCTATAAAGATCCTAATTAAGGAAAGAATTGCAAATATAAGAGAATACATTTTAAGAGATCATGAAGATACTCTAAAATATTCCAACATGATAAAATTTTTCTAATCGTATTGTGTTAAAATATTTCTATAGACTATCGTACAACAAACAAATTGCAAAACTACTTTCATTATTCATAAGGTTATTTATTGAAACATGCAATCTCGGCACTGCAAGTATTACGTTGCATCTGATGCAGTGTTGTTAAATAACCATTATGATATAACAGTATGGTGTGGCAGTTTTGGCAGCCATCCACCATCCGCTATTTGTACATAGTGTTGTCAGTCTTTTCCACTGTGGTGCCCACCATGGACATGGTGTCATGGCAGTTTGTGGTCTCCATGGCGAAGAAACACTTTTTTCTCTTTCAAATAATAAACTTTTTGGTTGTTCCATTTTGACAACGCAAAAGCCAAAATATCCCCTGAATGTCTGCTCAATCCTGAAACTTCTCTGAACACTAAACTTGGAGAACATAGTTATTGAAATTGACGAAAAATGTAATTCACTATAGAGAAAATACAAAATTCAGTGAACCTCTTGCACAACCCATGTATTTATGGACAGAGGAGTACTGCATATTGAAAGACAATTCAGTTGTAACAAACCACAACTATCAAACCACAAAGACAACGTAAAGCTGTTAGAAACTATTAGACATTACAAAACAGAGAAAACATATCTCAAACACCTTGCCACAAGCTTAAGGTGGATAACAATAGGCAACTCAGCCACCTTGAGGTTGGATCTAAGAAAGAAATCTTGTTGGTGATAGCGGCTTTCATTGGACATCAGCCTATTGTATTGATCTAAACCGGGAATATGCGTAAAGAAAGACAATTCAGTTGTAACAAACTACAACTGTCAAAACCACGAAGACAAGAGAAAACTGTTTTGAAACCATAAACAAACTAAACATTACAAAACAGAAGAAAGGATATCTCTAACACTAGTGAAGCCTCCTCCTTCTTGAAGTATATTTTGTTAACTGGTTGGTGACTTGAACACGTAGATGACCTGAACTTTGGTAACTATTTCTGAGGACCCGTTAACCTTGTATAATTTTTATTTATTTCTTTTGTTTTTACTTGTTAGAAGGAGAGGAAGCTGAAGGATATACCTATTCAAATAATGAGGAGAATGATTATATTGGGTTAGAAGAGAAGAATGAGCATTAGTTTTGTAATGTGTCATTGTGTTTTTGTATTCCCTGTTGTTTATGTGTAATGACAATCATGGGATTGAGACTTTGATGAATGTTATGAATTTTAGTTTGATATTGTTTTTGCCATATTTATATGGAAGATTTGGGTCGCTGCCATTGGCCGTTATCCGCTGATCTAATATGATCATTGAATTGTAGCATATGTTATGAGTTGGAGTTTCAGTTCCAAGGAGTAGATCTCTAAATCAACATTTCGTAATTTGAAATTGCAGATCCCATTGATTCATATTCTGAAGTATACAACTCAAGTCTTGGGTGTTATATTGGCTCTACTAGATGATTCTGATGAATCTGTGCAATTAACTGCTGTATCATGTTTACTGATGGTGAGGTTTTATGCTTCCTGATTTTGATTGTATTTACCTTTTTATCCGTTCTAAGTTCAGTTATTTACTTTGCTTTTTTGCTATTTGTAGATTCTCGATTCTTCACCTGATGATGCAGTTGAGCCTATTTTGCTTAACCTTTCAATAAGGCTTCGAAATCTTCAAGTATGTAATTTACTTTTGTATGTATCATTTTTTGTTTCTTATTTATTTATTTTGGTTCTAATTTTTTATTTAGAAGCTAGTATTTTATGAGAATTTTTTCATATTTCATCTTAAAACCAATTGACATCAATTGAAGTTATCCAAGAGATATGTAAGTGTACTCAAAGAATTTACATTGGTAAAACTCCACCTCACAAAATTGGCATGTAAGATAAAGTTTGCTCTCACTTATATATTAAATTTGACCATATCTCTAGTTGATGAAGGATATTCAACACATTCCTTGAAGACTAGACATCTCAAGCGTGGAAATAAATATTTGTGGGTGATCCGATAGCAGCAGGATAGCAAGTGACACGATAGGCTCAAAAGACTGGTATTTAGGGCTATAATACCATCTCAGAAAGAGTACTTTAGACCTAACTCAGCCTCACAAAACCAAATTATAAGGTGAGGTTTCAACCACTTTAGTATCAGTGGGATCTCCAAGACTCCCTTCTGTAGATGCTTTGTAAACCAGTTGAGCCTATCAAAATAGGTGGTATACTAAGACGAGTCTTAGGTTATGATACCATATAAGATTTCATGTTAAAACTAATTGTCATTAAGAGAAGTTGTCCAACAGATATATAACTTGCACTCTAACAACTGAGGATGGTGACGTGAGACTTCTCAACAAGAGTCACAAAAAAGCAGTGAGAGAGTTTGAAGCTTAAATGTTTTCACTTATTATACGTTCTGATATTTTTAAACAATGGATCCTAGTTGACATTCAGTTACAAGCAGTAATTTAACCAAACTAACTGAACGTAACAGCTAGAGGTTCTCGAATCTTCTCATTTACTAATTAATACGTATTCATGTTAGTTAACAAGCTATATGATGCAAACCCAAGCGCAGACACACTAAGCTTTATACGAGGGGGCCTCGGACGCAGGATGCACCCAATTAGAGTATGAGGTTTGACTGAAATTCGTCTTAATTACGTCCCTTCCAGCCTGCCTTAGTTGGGATATAATGGTGTGGAGCATCCCCTGCCCACTACGTGGCTTGCTGTAGCGGAGTAGTTTAGTGAAGCGACTGTAGCAAACCAAAAGAGCACATCCCCCTGAAACTGAGTGAGGTTGACAAAGAGCAAATCTGTCAACCACTCCTAGTTCGTCTTAAAGATGGAGAAGTGAAGGGATGAGGGAACTTTAGCTAAATGTCTGCCTTCTGGTCAGCAGCATGATAGTGAGTTACTGAGAGACTCTTTTTAAGAACCTTCTGTCGAACAAAAAAGATATAGTTCCATATCCCTTCCTTGTATATAGGACTGGATTATGAGATAGGGAGTGGTCAGGTTGTCCCATAAAAGCATGGGAATTTGGATGGGAATCTGCAATCAGTTAGAACTGATTGCAGCTAAAGGAGTTCAGCAGCAGTGTTGGTCAGACTGCAATATTCAGCTTCTGTGGTAAGATCAAGCTGTCAATTCCTGCTTTTTTCTTGAACCACCAGCAGACTTGATTTCGACCAAATTTTATGGTGTTTTTGGCATCACTGAATGCTAAAAGTGAGAGAGGAGCAGAAGAATCATCAAAAGAAGTGGAATGTCCAAAAGCATGTGGAATGTAGAAATGCAACTGTTGTTGACTAGCCACCATGACATAGGAAAGGAAAGGGAAGCAAGCTAGTAGGTTGCAACTTGCAATTAAACACAAAATGGTAGGCTGAAGAACTACACCAAGCCCAGCAAAGGGCAACACCTTAAGCCACAAGTGGCAAGGCTGGGCCAGAGAGGGTCACTGGAGGGAGCCTTTGCTAGTTGTGTAGTCACATGGACAAATGCAGACAGAGGCCCCGTGATTTGTTGGTACTGTTCATGGTGGCCTAATGTGGAAACAGCATTGAAAGAAAAAAACTAGAGCAACCCTGTAGAAATTCGGTAAATTATTTACCGAATGTTGTGTGTAATACCATACACTTATTCTCTGTTTATATTGAAGTACACGAGCAATAAAGGGTACAAAAAATCAATTAAATCCCTAATTTCTTGTAATTGGATATTTCCCTCTGTTTTGTATTTACATATACTAAATGCACACATTTAACAAGAAGTCAGCAATGCGCTATCTCTATCAAAAGTGAGAATTTATATATGTATTTCTATATTAAAAAGTACTTTCTTCTTGCTTTTATAATTTTCTTTGAATATTTTATTCTCCCTTCATATTACTAATATACTCTCTTTCTGTAAAAAGAAAGAATAGAGAACTTTCCATTAACTACTCTTCGGAAATTCTTACCACTGTTTGTTATAAAACAGGCAAGCATGAATGCAAAAATGCGAGCCACTTCTTTTGCAGTATTTGGGGCCCTAAGCAAATATGGAGTTGGGGTACTAAGTGAGGCATTTGTTGAGCAGGTTTATTGCTAACTCTGATTGTAGTAGTAGCTTTTATTCTTTCCTCTTTCTCTCATTTGTTTTTTTTAAATTATATACTCTAATGCTATTGTGAAATTGGTGGTCATCAGTAGTGTATATATGAAGATGGGAATACCAAAAGGCATTTATTTTTTTAATAAGGAATGCTCCTGAGGCTTACTATTTGCAATTATTTCTTTTAGTATCCATTTTTCTTTGATTACTATTAGGTGACATAACTAGCTTATAGCAATTTTGGCACCAACTTTTCATTGTGAATACCATTTTGGTTGACTTAACAAAATGATAATCAATAAAAGTTTGGTAAAAGCATAGGGAAAAAAAATTGGCCACGTTTAAGCTTGTAGTTAATAGACTATTTGTGCCTTATTTCTGCCAACCGACTATTTGTAGACTTACCAATGCTAAAGCCTGAGCTAGTTACAATGCCCAGTTCCCTCCATCTCCTCAACTAATCTCCAAATACAGAATTTCTCTCTTATCTAGCGCTACTATAAAGTTATGCACTGATTTGTTTATCTGATAATCTTAAACTCCACATATTCCAATTTAAAGGTAGTTTTTTTTGCCCAATAACCAAATTTGAAATATTCAACTTGGCAATTTCAAAACCTAGTAAAATACTTCGTTAACTATCAGTGCACACGTGAATCAAAGTAAAGGAAAAAGGTTAATCAGACAATAATGTATAGCCTTTTAGTGGGTAAATCATACGTATATCTTGTTATATAACCAGTATCATTATATGCAAAAAATCACTATGCTTTCAAATATTATCAACCATGTTGACGAGTTTATCATCAAGTATTCTAAGGTGATGTCTCCCATTATTTTGGTGAGCCTTTTGATTTCATAGAAGACCAACTGAACTGGTGATCGTCATGTATTAGCTTCTCTTAATATTTCAGCAAGCTCATTTCATGTCAATGATTGTTTTTAAAAGGTACATGCTGCTGTTCCTCGTCTGGTCTTGCATCTTCATGATGAAGATGTTAGTGTCCGATCAGCCTGTCGGGTAATTGACCATCATCTTGGATTTTCTTGAATCGGAGATTTGTAAAGAAATGTCTGACATGATAAATCCTTCCTTTTTGAATGTACTGACTGATAGAATACCCTGAAACAAGTTTGCCCATTGATGGAAATTGAACAATTACTTGCTGTACTAAACACACAGAGTTTCCTTTCTGATCATCGGTACGGTTTGACAGAGTGTAAAATTGCCTAGTTTGTTACTATTTTGTATAATTATGCCATTTAATTATGACAACTGGCGTCTTTTGTGTATTTAGAAGTGACTATGAGGACTTTCTTAGAGACATTGCAAAGCAATTTACTCGGCATCTTCCCAGCAGAGTTGATAGTTATATGGCATCATCAGTGCAGGTTATTGTTCACAATTAGTCATGATTTTTTTACTGGCTGAAATTAAGATTATGTTTGGATCAACTTATTTTTGTGTTTCATGATGATTTGATAATCAAAAGCTTTAATCTTAATGAATGAAACAGCATTTGAAATCATTCTAGGTATGACTTTTTTAAGAGTAGTCATCATAAAATTCTACTAACATACCATACATGTGATTGGATGACCATGTAAGGTTACACTGTTTGTGCATTCTAATTAATTTTTTCTCTTGAAATTAATGAAAATTGAACATGCACTTCTTTTGTTACCCCATTCCTAAACAATCTCTTTCTCTTTTTGGATCGAATGAGTTGTAATCTCTTTTTTCGTTTTCCATTCGCTGAAAGAATCAAATCTAGATATTATATCTCTTTTATATATGTATGTATATAAGTTTCATCTTTTCTTTTTTGAGAATTATCTGTATTTGAATTACAAGCTGGAAGCAATTCAGATTCATATTAAGGTTTATGTATATAGGCTCATGTACATAGAAAACAACATTCATAAACATGGGAGAAAGCATTCTTATTCATTTTCCTTGTAATCATAAAATGTAATTATTTCAGGGTGTGCGTGCATAAATATCCGTCTTGCTGGCTCTTCCATTCAAGTAATCAAAAAATAAATATCTCTAAACATCCTGTTCTCGAGTATCTTCAGTTATTCGAAGTTGTTCAAAATATTCCTCATCTTCTCTGCATTGTTCAAGCATGATCTGTCAACTTTGGTCGAATGTGTAGGCATAGTAAGATTGGAAAAAGGGCCAATATATATTGGGACATTATTTAATTCATGCATTTTAGCTGAATTTTCTTTTCATGGACTTTCTACTTGATAATTTCTCCATTGCAAGTAAGCTTGTAATAATTCTACAAGAAGTTCGTTAGAAACCTCAACCCTGCACTTTGTGTGTTGTGAATCATTTTTCCTTCTGTTTAAATCTAAGGCCTTGAGAATTTAGTTGTTTGCTTTCTCGTTGAGGCAGGCTTTTGACGCACCATGGCCCATAATTCAAGCAAATGCTATATACTTCTGCAGCAGCATGCTTTCTCTATCGGACAATCAGCATATTTTAGCTGTTTATCATTCACAGGTATTTGCAGGACGCGGTAGCAATTTTCAGGCATTTCAGCTAAAACTTAGTTTCACCAGATTTGTCTGTATCTTCTTTTAGGTCTTTGGTATGCTGGTTGGGAAAATGAGCCGATCACCTGATGCTGTCGTTAGAGCAACATGTTCTGCAGCTCTGGGCTTGTTGCTGAAATCCTCCAATTTATGTTCATGGGTGGACTCAACATCACGGAACCATGATGCGGAGTCCACGAAAAACTAGCAACGGCTCTAGATTATACAACTGAAATCATGACTAGCCATGAGCTTTTTAGGAATGGTTGAGTGGATTAGCATGCTGCTTTTCATATTAGTCCTGTGAAAAACCTGGCTGTTGGTGACGTTCTTGCGCAGGGTTTTGTTTTAGCAATCACTTCTTTTGTATTCTATTCTGTCCATTTTCCCCCTCAAGTATTTTATTTTTGTTGTAAAGTTTGAAATGGATCACTGATTTCTTTCTTTTTCCTTTTAAATGTACATTTATGTTAGTGTTATGATCGTGTAAATTGTTGTACAATAATTACACTTGAAACTACACGGAGAATTTTTTTTTTTTTTTGTATTTTCATTATTTTTTAGACATTGAAGAATTAATGGTGTACAAGTACAAACAGCTAATCAAGGTATTTGAAGTGTTTGGTGCTCTTCTGCTCTCTCTCTCTCTCTCCTGCCCTCTCTATATCACTCCCTCACTCTCTCCTTGTATTAACGATGAAAGAGGAAATAAATTCTGGCTATATCCCGTGGCCAAAGTTAATGAGCAAGAATTGCATGCCTATAAAAAAAAATAAGGAAATTGTCGTCCGACGATAATGTGTAAATACTAATTCAAATTAAAAAAAAATAGGTTATATTTATTTGAGGGACTTGGAATTATTTAAATATTTGTTAATTCTTATCAATTCTATGGTAAATATTTTTTATGTTCATAGTGTTTAAATTTTGACGTTTTCGAGTATCATCTTTATTAAGCAAATCAATATTATATTGGAGTTAGAGTTATATTCTCTTTTCAAGATTTTCATCTTCAAAATGTTATTAATGGTTATGGTGGGTTATATCATGTTGTGAAACACAACTAAAATGATTTTTCATTAAATTAATTTGATCACCTTGAGATTATTTGTGTTTCGCCGGCTAAGTCCAAACCGAGATGCTCCAAATGCTAGTAATAAGAATATCATGTTGAAAAAGGACATCTTATTAACATTGAATTTTTAATGTTATATTATGTGATGTGGACAATTAATTTGAATGATACTTTTCAAAGTTCAAAGTATAAAAATATCTTATTGTATCAATTAAGCATAACTACTATTTCAAAGACTGAGAAAATGAATATAGATATAATGTGAGGTTTTCTTCCACAATCAAACTGTTGTGTGTTTTTAACATTGTGAACATGTAGTTTTGATATAATTGTAACATTCAAAAGCATATATTGCTTGCAGTTAAAGCTTGTTGGATGTTTGTAAATTAAGTATTAAGCATAAAATTAATTGAATTAGCTTTAATTTAAGTAGTTTATATGTATATTTGAATTATTTAATTCTTCTAAACGTTGGATGGGTGTTTAATCCTATTCTAGACCATAAAGGAAATAAGCCCTTCTTGTAAATTCAGTTATAAAGAATATATGAAATTATTTTTATGAGATATATTTGAGAGTTTTGAAAGAGTTACTCTCTTATTTTGGTTTTTATCAAAATTTTAAGTTACATCTTTTAAATATTTTTTATTTGATTTTACAACTTGTTCTTACTCTTAATTATTATTATAAATTTTATATATTTGGAGTTTGCAAACATCTTTTAAATTGACCAAGATTCTATTTTTTAAGGATTATATCTTCATTATAACCAAATCACAAATTATTATAATATCTTAAGAAGAAATTAAATTTTGTAAATAAATATTACAAAATAATACTTTTCAACTATACTAAAAAATGAGTTTACCCTCAACTCATTTCTACAAAACTGATTTATAACATAATTATTGTTTCTTACTTATATATTATAAATTAATATATTATTTATAAATAAGAGTTAAAAAAATATTTTTTAACTATACTAAGAGGTGAATTTAAGTTCAATTCATTTTTACAAAATTTACTTGTAACTTGATTATTATTTTCTTACTTATATATTATAAATTGATATTAATTTTAAATATATCTCAAATATACTTTCTCATTATATAATACATACAAATCTTTTCAAATATGAAATTAGACACTTATCAAGATGATAGAACAAATTTACCGAATTTTGTTAAAATAAATTCCGATACCTAATAATATAAGAAATGAGTTTAAATCTAACTTTAAAATTAGTAGAAAATTAGTTTGTAAGATACACTATAAATTAATTTTATTTCCGATGTCGTGCCGCTGGTTAGTTCATTGGTTACGCTAGGCGTTTTTCCCGCCTCTCTTCCATCTCCAGTTTTTGTTTGTAAAACGGCATGTAGAAAAATCAAAACAAAGTACTGCTTACTTCAACATGACAAAGGGAGACTCGATCTTGACTAATGCGTGACTCATTTTGCTAAGAGTGTTCGCCAAACGTTCGGTCTATGTCAAATATTTCCTTTTCTTTATGTAAATATCAGACGTCCCCTACTATAATATTTAATTAGCCAAATGAGCTGGAGGACTAATATCAATGTGAATGTGCTTGTTTATAATTCTTTCTCTTAACAAAAATCAAGATATCATAGCATATGCTCTTACGTCATCTCCACAAACTATCACTATAAAAAAACCAGGGACAACAAAAAACATTCCAAGCCACACCAGAAAGAAACACATACTACACCCAAATTCATTTGCCTCTTCTTAGTAGCCATGTTTTCCCAAACAACCAATCTTCACTTCGTCTTGTTTCCCTTAATGGCTCAAGGCCACATGACCCCCGTGATGGATATTGCAAGACTTCTGGCGCACCGTGGTGTGATTGTTACCATATTCACCACCCCAAAAAATGCATCACGTTTCAATTCAGTTCTTTCTCGTGCTGTTTCTTCTGGTCTCCAAATCCGACTTGTACAACTTCATTTTCCAGCAAAAGAGGCAGGACTACCCGAAGGGTGTGAGAATTTTGACATGATAATAAGACCAGCGGATATGATCAACAAAATGTTCCATGCCATCAGCATGCTTCAGAAGTCAGCAGAGGAATTGTTTGAAGAACTAACCCCAAAACCAAGTTGCATAATCTCTGACTTCTGTATTCCTTGGACCGCTCAAGTAGCTGAAAACTATCATATTCCAAGGATTTCCTTCCAGGGATTTTCTTGCTTCTGCCTCCATTGTCTGCACCATATACACACTTCAGGGGTTCGTGAAAGCATCACTTCAGAATCCGAGTATTTCACCATTCCTGGCATACCTGATCAAATTCAAGTTACCAAAGAGCAGTTACCAGGAGCAGTCACATTTGATTCGAAGGACTTTGGAGAGCAGGTGCGTGCCGCTGAGAGGAAGTCATATGGGGTTATCATAAATAGTTTTGAAGAGTTGGAGAAGGCGTATGTGAGGGATTACAAGAAGGTCAAAAATGATAAGACGTCGTGCATTGGTCCTGTTTCATTATGCAACATACATGATTTGGATAAGGTACAAAGAGGCAATCGAGCCTCAATTAATGAGCACCATTGCTTCAAGTGGCTAGATTTGCAGCAACCCAAGTCTGTGGTGTATGTTTGTTTTGGAAGCTTATGCAACTTGATTCCTTCACAGCTTGTGGAGTTGGCCTTGGCCTTGGAAGATACTAAAAGACCATTTGTATGGGTTATTAGGGAGGGAAGTAGGTTCCAAGAACTGGAAAAGTGGATTTCTGAAGAAGGGTTTGAGGAAAGAACCAAAGGGAGAGGCCTTATAATAAGAGGTTGGGCACCACAAGTAATAATATTATCTCACCCTTCCATTGGAGGATTCTTAACACACTGTGGTTGGAACTCAACACTTGAAGGGATAAGTGCTGGAGTGCCACTGGTTACCTGGCCTTTATTTGGTGATCAATTTTTAAATGAGAAGCTTGTTACAAATGTGTTGAAGATTGGAGTGAGCGTTGGGGTAGAGGTTCCGGTGATGTGGGGAGAAGAAGAGAAGAGAGGTGTGTTGGTGAAGAAGGATGATATTGGGAGGGCAATATGTAGGGTGATGGATGAAGATGGAGAAGAAAGCAAAGAGAGAAGAGAAAGGGCAAGGAAATTGAGTGAGATGGGAAAGAGAGCAATGGAAAAGGGTGGCTCTTCTCATCTTGGCATCACTTTGCTTATCCAAGACATTATGCAACAATCAAGTAGCCAGGAGGATGTAAATTTGACCCCTCAAGACTCCCATCTTACATGCTGTGCTTGATTATTCTGTTTGCTTACCTTTCTTTTATACCTATATTTTGTTTTCATGGTTAAAAGGAGAGAATTAGATTTGAATTTATTTTTCATATTATCATAAATGATATCATGTAAGTGTTTGGTGGTGTAACATATATAGGAAGAGTGAGGGAATTGGCGTAAGTTGAGTTTAATGTCGCTAATATTAGATAAGAACTCTGACAGCCTTTAGTTAAGATACATCCCACTTTACCGTCAATATATTAATATTTTAATTATATTGTCTCTTATTTTTTAATTTAAGGGTATAATTTTCTATTACACAAATTGAAGACTATTATTTATGACGCTTTGTAAATTTATAATTCACTACAACAATTTTAATTTTAACAAGTTTATTATCAGATATTATAATAATCTCTACAACAATTTTAATTTTAACAAGTTTATTATCAGATATTATAATAATCTCTACTAAGATATGTGTTTTCTAGGTTTCTTTAACCCCTAATAAGATTCTATATTTTTCTAATAAATCCAACCAACTTTCCGTCTTATTTTTCACATTTCTTTTTTTTTATTAAAACTTTATTTTTGAACAATCTCTTTCCTTCTTTTCATCACAGTTTATTTTTCCACAACCTTCTTCCCCTTTTTTTCTTTTATGTTATCAAATACTTTTTTAGGTAACGCTAAAGCTAGAAAATCATCCAATTCAATGAGACATCATTTCTTAATATGATTTTCTCTCTGTTCGAAGTTCGAATCTTCCTTTTTAGAAGTGTGGTATGGTGTGCTGCAGTACAAAGTGACATTACACAGTACGGTTTAAATTGGCAACTTCACGGTTTCAATGGCTCTGGTTTTTTCTTGAGAAGTCAACTTCGACTCCATTGTTAGAAATAGCGAGAATTTGCAAAGCGTAAAAAATAGTAGAAGTTTGTAAATCCTTAAAAATAGCTGAGGTTTGTAAACTGTCGGAAATAACAGTTGTTAGCAAATAACAGTTGTTAGCAAATCATCGAAAATAAGGGAGTTTGCAACTGTGATTCCAAGCGTTATTGAAAATCGTCCGTAATTGACAAAGGTTAAAATTGCTGGAAATGAATGTTAAATATAATTTCGCTATATCCAATTTTTCTTGTGATTATAGTTTTTGATTACTTTTATATTTTATATAGCTATCCAATAATTATATATATTATTGTTTTATTTTAAAAAAATATATTTTTATTTTTATTATCAAAATATAATATTTTATTATTAAAAGGATTGCGTTATTAAAAAAGTGAGTGTCAAAAAGTATTTTTCATTTTCTAATAAAAATTATTCATGTATAATATGTCATTTTTGTGAGTGTCAAAAAGTATTTTTCATTTTCTAATAAAAGTTATTCATGTATAATATGTCATTTTTTTATATTGGAAAAACATATTTTGATACTACATGTTGTCAAATACTTTATGGTAGGTGTGAATTTGTTTTAGCTACTGAGATTTTTTATCGTTCTTGATTAGTCTAAATAAAATTATTATTTTTTTCCAAATTCTAATACTTCATATTTATATTTATTGTATGAGGTATTTTGGTATTAAATTTAAACATAATTTAGTTATTGCTAATAAATGAAGAGTATGACCAGGGACTTTTAACAGTTAAAGCACTTCTATAATTTTATTTTGGACCTAAAATATACCACCTAACCCCATAAGGATCAAATATATTATTATTGTTATTAATATAATTTTATATAATTTTTTAAATTACTTAAATATTTAATAATTTTATTTTTTATTATTTTTTAAATTATTTTGTT
>Ga0123340_1002843_pt1 | contig 15915 bp, 5 predicted proteins | sample SirMexnodulemix_FD_89961 | JGI IMG/M metagenome (GOLD analysis project Ga0123340, IMG submission 89961) | Root nodule microbial communities of legume samples collected from Mexico - Siratro Mexico nodule mix | ecosystem: Host-associated > Plants > Roots > Nodule | place: Mexico: Nepantla... | reverse complement strand
TATTTATATATAATTATTGAATAATTAGGATGTTATCAAGTTTATTATATGATATATCGCTTCTTGTGATTATCATTAATGTTGGGTATATATATTATTTTGTATTTTTTTTACCAAAGCTTGAAAATATTGTGGTTTATACATATATTTTTCGAGTCGAAGATTCTTAAGCAAACAATACTGAAATATTCGACAATAATTATATATATTAGTCGAGTGTCAATACGAGCACTCAAGCAAAATATATATATATATATATAACAAAAAGATTGAACTAAAAGCCTTGAGACAATTTTTTTGCCATTTCAGATTCATCGTTCAAATGTGACAGTGATAGATAATAATTTTTAAATTATTATAAAACATGCAACAAGTAGTTTTACTTAAGTAATAAATAGTTACTCAAACGTTAAGAAAAATTATATATAATAATTCTCAAAATTATTATATTATATAATAACTTTTTTCACTGAACATGATATTATTTTAACTATATGTTAAAAAAATAAAAAAGAAACATCATATTAAAAATAATTTACATACTCACAATCTTAAAATTTTAATAAAAAATAATATTAATCTCTTAATATAAATTAATTTAATTTTAATTATTACTAAATCTCCCCTGAGTTGCTTCTCGAACACAACCACCACTAACATAAATGGCCCTTAAGCTAGATAAGATTAATGAAGCGCCAAGAATGATATTATAAATATATTAGATGATTAAAAATATCCGTGACACATTGGTAACTGCATAAAACCTATAAAGCTTATTAATTGATTTGATGGATATCAACCATCTTATATACCAACAATCAAATAGCCACTGGCACGCTTGACATCATGATGTTCATTCCGTGATTTCAACCCAAAAGGAAATTATCGTGCCTTGTGAGTCAGCAGTAAAAGATGGTTAGCTTTCACTTATATGGAAAACGTGTAACAAGAAAAAAATAGACGAAATCTAAACAATTCTGGTGAATGGAATATATAATATGAAAAAAATGTTAAAATATTGTTACTACGGAATAAACAGCTACACATAAATTAGTATAAATTTATGTCTTTATTTACTTGGTGTTTGTTATTTAGTCAAATAGGAGTTCTTTATTTTATTTTTAAGTGAGATTTATCATAAATATCTTTTATAAGTTTTGTTTTAACGGTAATATGTTATAAGAGTTATATTTTTATAATTTGTATTACAATTTTTATTTAAAAGTTAACTTAATTACCATAATTTAGTATGATTATAATTATATAAGCAAAAGACATATAATTAAATGAAAAATAATATTTATACTTCACTCTTAGTTGTTCATATTGTTGTCAAAATATTACACTTGGATATATATATTTTTTTAAATTAGTGAGTTGTAGAGATTGATTTAGAACTGAACCATTTAAAAACAATTAAAATTGATCTAAAAAATATAATAAATTAAAACAAAAGTAGTTGAATTGATTTGGATTTTTTTTCAGTTGATTTGTGATTTAATATTTTTGAATCTATCCAAATGAAATTGAATCAAAATTAATTATTTAAATTTAATGTATTTAACTTAGTTTATGTCTTAACCTTTCTATATTTTTACTTTGTTGTCTTCTTCCATGAAATTTAAAGATAAATCTTCGACAGCTTCCATAAATTGATCCTACCATTGACGTCATTCAATCGTCCTTCAACATAATTGATCCTCGCTGGCTCATCCTCCCAGTATAAAGCACTTGTAGTTGGTTTCGTTTCAGTACTAATTATAACACGTTATTAATATGTAAAGTTTGTTTTATTTTCTTTGCTTGTCATACTGCACTTTATTATCTTGGAACACTCGATTCAAACTTGATTAAAGTTGCAATGTTCACAAATTTTTTTATACAAACTATTTTAAGTTTAGTTTCCTCTAATATATTTATTATTTATTTTATTATTCTCTTTGGCTAGTGCATTATATGGTTGGAAATGGGAATCACATTTGAGTTTTGGGACACACCAATTTTTATTTTTATTTTTAAAAAGAGCTAGTGCATTATATGGTTGGAAATGAGTTATGGAACACACTGATTTGAAAATTTGGAGAAAAAAGTATGACAGGTTTAACAAATGATTATTTTTTAAAATAATTACTCCTTTCAAAAAAATATTTTTATCAACAAATGATAAAAGAAAAGACATTGACTTCTTCAGATTAAGTGAAATCAATATTTTATATTTTATACTAATTCATTTACTAAGAAAGAAAAATGATAATATATGTAAACAAATAATTCAATAACATACAATGTTCAGAGAATGAAACATTAAATTTGTTGGAATATAGAAAAAAATATTCATCATAATATAACATTAGATCATCGTTTGAAAAGAAAAAAAAAACAAATACATTTACTGATAAAAAGTTATACAACACAATCATAAAAATTATTCGATTTGATTTATTTCTTTTTATATTCAAATCGAACCATATATAACTTTTATGGTTGATTTAGATATATTTTAGCTAAATCACAACACAAAAATTCCTATTATTCATCTTAAAATTTAATATTTTATTTTTGAAACTAAATATCTTATTGTACAAAATTAAAGTCTTAATTTCAAGACATTGAAAATGTCACATAAGCATCTTACAATCAAAATCTCTAATAAATCTGTATTTTAAATTAAAAATTGTTGCTAAGATTCTTCATTGGAGATATATTAGATATAAGAATAGTAATATTGAACTTTGATTTCCTAATATCATAGGGTTTATTCATTAAATATGATTTGAGGATCAACTTTCTTGATATCATCGCTTGGTGTCTTTGTCCTAAAGTGACAGAACAAACACGCTTTGTTAGAGTACTTGATCATATCTCCAAGCTAGGTTAGCGAGCTCAATACCTAATGTCTGGTCAAACACTCAGAAAATACCAACAATGGGGTTAACATGAGTTAGGGTTACTCAAATCCATTACACACTATTCACTAGTCTCAAACTTAATAAATGAGACATAAATCTGAGGTAAGAATAGACCTAAATTAAGTCATTAATATTTAAATTTGAGATAACTCAAAATCTACACAGCAACTTGATGCATAAGCATTCAATTTAGCTAAGAATCAAAATGAAACATGAGTAATCCTCCTATGGGTACATAAAGAGTGAAGCTGAAGATGAATTTATACAAGCTCAGATTAATGTGGTTAAAAGAGTTCCACTGCTGATTTTCTTTCTTCTTAGTTTATATAAATTGGAACAGAAAACTTTCAAATATATGTGGATAAGTCTGGTATACATTCACGGTGAATAGACTAAAAGATATGGTTCGTTGAAAATATTGAAGGTCCCGTAGTCACCTATATATACACACACATTACACAATCACATGCCTGACCTAACCTATTATCATAAATGCTTAGACATTAATAATCCACATTCAATAATTATAATAAACTCTTATTTCCGGTTAAGATCTTCAAGAATAAAATATAAATATTAAGTGATTGCCTCTCTCACATTCCTCTCTTATTCGCATTCACATTATCATATCAGTTGCCATGTCCCGAATAACGCATAACTACAAGAATGTCACAAGCTGTTGAAAATTGGAATTCAAATTTCTCAATTTATTATATATTGATACATATAAAAGTGAGATAGTAAAAGTTAAAGATAATTTATGATTTTTTTTCTTTCTTAATTTATTATATTATATTTTTAAGACATCATAACATTTTCTTTTTAACTATAAAGATCTGAACCTAACCATAATAACAATGACATAAACATCTGAACCTAACCATAATAAATTATAAATTTAAATATTAAAAGCTTGTTTATTAACTATGATATAAAAGTAATAAAACGAGATAATTATTTTATTTTGTCATAATTAACTTTCCTGTTCACCAACTAGACTTGATTTCTTTATAATGTAAATAAAACAAGATAATTACTTTACTTTGTTGAATGAATTGTTATGTTCAAGATTTCCTTATTGTATCTTAGATCAATAACTCACATATATTATAAATACTATAAGAAATATTTCATCATCCTTCTTTTGGCATCACGTTTTTTTTTTCTTGTTACTATACTTCCACCTCATATATATTATCTTCAGTAACTTTGTTATCTTCAGTAACTTTGTTATCTTCATTGTAGGATCACCATCACTTTTATTAGGATCACCATCACTTTGATTATGGTAGTTGAAAAGTTGACACCATTTCTAATGTAGTCATCACCATTTTTATCATTACTATAATTCTTGTCACCACAATAACTATATTATCTTTATCATAACCATTATTAATGCATTGTTACTTTGATTGTTAATGTTCTCACTTCTTTTATGAGAATATACTCACAACAAGAATTACAATTTTTATAATTAATTTTATCACCATCATCATCTTTAACGTTTCTTATTTCAATCTTATTCTTCACTAAAATCATTCATGTAAATCTTGTAAAATCATCAACCAAAAATTATAAAATATTTAGGAAAAAAGAAAGAAGGTATATAATAAGGGTCTCAAATATCATCATATAACAAATGAAACTTATTAAATTTATGTTACTGTCGTATGAAAGTTTTCTTTGTTTAACAATATGATATTACACAAGGAGTTATCTTGTTTTTTTAAAATAATAAGTGAAGAAAAGTATGTATAAATTGGTTTTAGTTTGAAATTTAGTGGAACTAATATAACGTGTCAAAAGTGAAAAGTGAAGAAGTTTTATGTTGATGAAAAACACTATAATAGGTTAAGATGGAGTTGAAATTTTCTTTTGAATATTTGATCATCTTACAGTTAAATTAAATCAATAATCCTCTTTGCAATATTTTCTACAACTACATTTTTGCCATAAAAATAAAAGAATAATAAATATAATAATATGATCTTGTTACAAAAACCCACTTAATATAATAATTAGACACATAAATGACTTTATATAAGGACATTGTATATGATATTCTAAGAGTTCCTGAGAGACTTGAAACTTATTAGATAAAGTAGTATATATAGGAGTGGCAAACTTATAATTAATAGTTTTCAAGATATAATTATATGCATAAAAGTATATTACAACATGTTTAGTATTTTGTTTGGATTGTTTTAGAAGATGTCTTGAAATTGTTTTGGAGTCAAGTTCACCACAGACCTTGAAATTTCTTGAGCAAAAACTTTTTTTGATGCATCTTCTAAAGAAAGGACATGCGACTAATGATATTTGTTAATTTAGCAAACTTAGATTATCACTTTAGTGGCAATTTATGATGCTATTAGTCTTTTCACAGTGAGTGTACAATTTATTTAACTATTATCTCTTTCCTCCATTACTTCTCTCACTATCTCCATTATTAGAAAAACACCATAAAAGAAGTTCCATTTTCACCAATGGATTGACTAGGAGAAATAATTATGGTTACTTATGAATGAGATGTAATATTAATCAATATAAAAATGTTAAATTATTTTTTTATTAAATCACTTTAGAAAACATCTTATTGGATATTTGCAAGAGATCAATTGACATTATTTGGAATCTTATATTCAAATTTTTGAAATAATAAATTATGTTCTGTTAAATTTTAGAATTCTTGAACACGACAAAGAACAAAAGTTAAAATATTACATAAAAGAATAGATCTTAAATTCTCAATCTTATCCGAAATTGTACTCTTTCAAGTAAAATATTTAAAAATCATGAGACATTTTTTATTGAATTAATAGAATTTTGTTTTTAAATTATATAATTCTGAAATTATCTTTATATAAAAATATTTCCATCTTCTTAAACTTGTTCAATCCAAAAAGTGAATTCAAAATTGATTTTAATATTGATCATTGAATACTCCATAAAGCACATATGAATTCAACAGTGGTAAACCTTTGACGATGAATACGATTTTGTTATTTGAGACAAAGGAAGACTCCTAACAAGAGCCTAGGGACGATAATTGCTTTCATTCAAAAGTTGAGATACAAGAAGAATTATCGTTTGAACGAAAGAAATAATGATTTGACACGTTAGTTGCAAAATCTTGGAAACTCCCGTTCACCACTAATGAACACAAATGCAAAAGTAGATATAAAGAAAACAAAAAAAAAAAATTGAACGAAAACTTCTAATACCATCTAATTTGCATATATACAATTAAAAACTGACCTTATATTTATTAATAACATAAGTATGTTTGTGAATAATTAATTGAAGTAGTTACTGATAAGAACTTATAATATTTTAGAATAAACTGAGACATCTCTCCGCCCACACCGGTGTCATACTTATCCCTCACCACTCCTCTTTGGAGATAGTGAGGCGCACAGTAACACTATGATCTGAAATGAATTGCGATGCCTATCCAAACGGCCACGCCATGGGTGATTAGAGATCCATTTCACTTTGGGCAGAACCTTTATTCATATTGAAGGTACAAATTCAGTGACACCTAAAAAAGAAAGATGGTTTCTGATCCCCAAACAGCCTGATGGTGAACATTATTCCGTGAACAGTGCTAAACGAAACAACATGTGGTATGAGGAGCTCGGTGAAATTTATGTTACACTCTCAATAATGGTACTCATGACCTTCCCATCAGATCCTCCACTCCCACCAAATCGTACCTTGTGTTGCTGTGACAGGCCTGCTTCACCACCAATGCACACCACGTCATTTACTTGTACTACAAAAGTGGGAACCAATCAGAACCCAGGCCAAACCAATGGCCCTGATTGCTCCATTTGTGCTAAGTTGTTGCATGCAACTGGGGTCCACACAACACACTATATCCTTTAGCCGATGCCGGAATTATTGAACTCCAACTTCGAAATTCAAATATCAATGGCTCATGACTATACTGTGTCCTACCACCAGAGGTTATAGGCACGATACTCAATGGACTTTCTTTTGCTGGGACCAATCACGAACGGGGCACCGTTCTACGTGGCTTCCTTCTAGATGCTCAACGATTGCTTCCATAGCATTACCCACCCTTTCCAATCATTTTTCAATCAAATTTTGGATAATTATAATACCCATTAGTTTACTGCCATTTTTCTTTTCTACCTATTGTATCATTTTTCCTATCTTATTTAAATTCAAATTTTTACTTAAAGATATAGTATCAAACTAATAGTTTAATATTAATTAATTTAAAGTAATTTGACAATTAAAAAAGTATTGACGAGTAATTTGGAAAAATACAGCTGTGTCCTTAGCAGAGAGTAATATCGGCGTGAACAAACGGGCAGCACAACCAATGGGAAGTTATATTATACGTAATATACTTGATCTCCTAATCCTTTGTTTATACCATAACATACTGCAGTTTGTTTATAATATAAGTCTTATTTGAATGCTTTTTATAAAAAAAAAAAGAAAGAAAGAGATTTTCTTGTAAAGTAAAATTAATGTATGAACCTAACTTTGTACAAGTTTTCATTTCATTTTACTGCAATTTAAAACGTATAAAATAATTTTTTCTTTTTCTTTCTTATTTTATTTTTACCAAAACACAATTTACTTACTTTAATATTTTAATATTTTTTATTTTAATTTCCTGCTGAGTGGCCAATCAGAAAGACTAGACACACTACCTCACATTAAAGCACTAAAATTTGACCACTTAAAGACTTATGCCCTGTGATTTTAATGCGTTTAGAGATATGTGAACTATTTGACTCACTGACTAGTTCTAAGAACCAGACAAAGTAGCTCAAACTAAACTGTTATACCTTACAGAGTTAATGCTTAGGAAGGATAGAGATGGTTTGGCTGAGTGACCAACTAATTAACGAAGAGAGACGACACCTAACTGAAGAATGCAGGTAAAACTTCTCACTTTAAACGGTGTTTCGTGCTTTTCACTGACGTAAACAAGATTGTCCTAAATGTAAATATATATTGTTTGTGATATATATGGTATTATGAATTTTGTAGTAATGATATAAATGGAGTGGGTGACTAATGAGGGTGCACTGTGTGAGAGTGTTTGCGAAAGTGGTTACAAAGAAAGCAGGTTGCGTAGGTGATTAGGCTAAAGAAGAGAATTTAGTATAAACTGGGCCTGCCCTGGGCTGAGGCGCTACTTAAATTGGCAATGAAGTTTGGTAAAATGAAGTCTGACGCACATGAAAGTTCAACTGAGATTGGTGTGGTTTTGTGGGTCTAACCTGGCTGCCATTGGCCTTCACAGAAGGGGACACGTGGTGGTGAGTGGTGAGTGGTGAGTGGTGAGCAGGATCTGGAATCCTCCCATACCTCATATCCAACGGTCAAAGTTTCTGATTCACAATGGTCGAAGCCCGCAGTCTACGTGCCGCTTTTCTGTCGCCACCACTGGGCACTCCTCCTTCTCCCATTCGTCCCTTCACGTTTCCCTCTCCCAACCCGCGACACGTTGCCCTCCCCAACCAATCCCATTCCCCACTCCTCTCCATCTTCACTGTTCCTACACGTGTCCCCCCTCACACGTGTCCGTTTCACGCTTCCTATAAGACCAACACCTCTCCCAACTCCATCCCTGTCTCCATTATCGCAATAACATTAACAAACAACCAAAACGCTCACTTTAATCATGGACGGCAGGGGAGGCTGCTGCATCGCCCGCTATGTTCCCGGTGCATCCCACGTCTCCACCATGGACAAAATAATGCTTAGGTTTCGACCCATCGCTCCCAAACCCGCCTCCGATGCTTCCTCCTCTGAGAGCAGCGATGCTTTACTCAAAACCAGAACCATAAAGAGAAAGTGCGTAACCGATATCAACTGTACCAGCAAACGAAGGACTCGCCGCAGGAAGAACACACCCTCTCAGGAGCTCAAGCAGCAGAAGCAGGTGCAGATGCAGAAGCAGAAACCGCCGGCGGTGACTCTTCCTTTGTTGCCGGAAACTCCCGATCGGAAGGACTCTCCGGTGAGGGATCTAACTCCACCGGTAGCAAAGGAAGTACGAAGCAACGACAACAACCACATCGGCAACAATTACTTGAAGAAGAACGTGCCGGTGTGGGTGAGCTTCGAGCGTCGGACCTTGACGACGAAGGTTGAACCGTACGATGCGGTCATGGGAGGGTGTTGTTCGTGTGTGACGGTGGAGTGCGTGACGAACACGTGGGTGGAAGGGGAGTGGCTGGGGAGTACGGACGAGGAGCGGAGGGTGAGACTGAACAGGGACACGTGTCCGGGATTCATATCGGACGGTTACGGGAGGGTGACGTGGACGAACGAGGCGTACCGTGAGATGATGAAGGGTGAGAGACATGGACCGGTGTTCCTGGTGATTAAGGAGGGTTTACCGGTTCCGTATCCTTCCTTTACTTGTAAGGTGAAAGTGGTGCAATACGTGTGGGGAAGGGAGAGAAGTTCAGTTACGTTACCGTGTGATGTATGGAGGATGGGTTGTGGTGGTTTTGTTTGGAAATTAGATGTTAAAACGGCTCTTAGCTTGAAGTTGGGCTCATGATTCGAAAGGTATGACGCAACGCTTTCTTCTTGTAAAACAATAACTACTACTTGGTTTCGCTTTTGATCCCGATTGAACACTTCTTCTTGAAGTGCTCAGAACTGTGAATACATGTATAACTACTGAGGCCAACTTGCATGAGTGTAAATTAATGCATGCATCTCAACTTTTGTTCCTTAGATGGTTTTACTGTTTCAGTTTAAGGTTTTAGTAGTGAGTTTAATGAAGATCTGGTGTAACACATCTGCTGAGTAAAAGTATTATGTTGCTTCCATGTCTTTGTAAAAGTATTATGTTGCTTCCATGTCTTTGTTTCGTCGTTAATAAACATTTAAATCATTAATTGGTGCGTGGTTTCGTCGTTAATAAACATTTAAATCATTAATTGGTGCGTGGTAAGGTGGGAGAAAAAGCTGAAAAATGGGGAAGATGGGACTTAGGAGGTGTTGAACGAGGACGGGTAGGTGGTCGCAAACCTATTCTATGTCACTTGGGATACCATTAACCCATGTAACTCTGGCGTCTGCTGATTGCACCACGTTGCTGGAACGGTGTAAGCTTTTAAAAGAAAAAAGATATACATATAGTTATGCTAAGCATAACATATATTTGTTAACAATTTTCCGTCTCCTACACACTATATTTAAAATATAATTTTTTTCCGGTTTTAAAAATAGTATTTTTCTTAACCCTTCAAGCCCATTCAAGGTAATTTCCTTCTTAGTCCCCTAACTTCTTTCCACACCTCCATATTTTTTAAAACATTTCATCTGTCTGTTATGTACATTTTTGGTTTAGAGTTTTGAATAGCCCAAAACTTTTGGGCAGACCAATCTGTAAAATAATATATAATTTGGTATTTTCTTTCACATTATATAATTTAGAACAAGATTTAGTATTGTTCATTTTTTAAATTTATATTTTAGACTGTCTAATCTATAATATTATTTTCATATTCCAAATTATACTAAAAAAGTAGAGATTATATTACAGATTATATAATTGGAATACAACTTTAACTTTCAAATTTTCTAATCTAGTGAAATTTGAATTTTAAATTATGTAATGTAAAATGTTTTCACGAATTACACAAAACTTTATCACTAACATAACTTATTAAATAAGTGTGTCCAACATGAGTTTCTTTAACGTCTTGTCAGATTATAGCAGTGGTGGAGGGAGCAACCATTGAGGGAACGACAAGAGGAAAAAAATGACAGGAGAAAAGGGAGGAAGAAGGAGTGGAGAGAGGGGAAGAATTCAAGAAAAGAACCACACAAATAATATAATTAAAAAATAAGATAAAAAAATGTGCATGTGGTTAAAAAGAAGAAGAGGAGATCGGGGAAGAAGCAGTGGGGGTGATGGGGTGATGGGTTTGCATGGAGGAAGATGTAGTTGGAAGTGGAATGTGTGATAGTGGTAACTTTAAAAAAGTGTCTCCTGCAGTTAATAACATATAAACACATGGGTATTGACTTCAAATGGAGAATGTAAGAAATAATGGATTTGCAATTCCGAAAATTTAATTTTACATTAGTCAATCTAAAAGGAAAAAATTAATTGGAATTGCATAATCTGAAATATTATGTTGGATTACACCACATCTAAATGAAATCAAATTTTTAAATTCAAATTAAAGCATAACATCATATAAATAAAATCAAATTTTTAGATTCAAAATAAAATATAATGTCTAATTTGTACTATTCGAGAACCTTCTGATCACTTCATCTAGAATTTATCATATAAAAACAATGTAAATGTATAGGAAGAAACTATATCTTGCATGAAGAAACAGCCTTGAATTAGAATAACTTATTTATATTAATAAAGATGAATAATTAATAGCTTTTTTTTTGGTAATTTATTATCTATATTATGTTCAAGTGATATATCTATAGAGATAATTAATACTCAATTGGAATTTCTGATGAATTCTTGTATAATTTATAGAAGAGAGGTTATCTGTATGCAAGGAAGAGAAACATACACTTAATATATCTTAGGTAGGTAGTTATTTAAATAATTAACTGTTTTTTATAAAATAAAAAATATAAAAATGTGACCTATTATTCTAAAATATTTATAAAGTATATAATCACAACAGATAGGTTGACATATCAATTTATTTTTAATATATATTATTTCTTTTAAAAAAATTGATATTATTTAATATAATAAAATATATTATATAATAGTATTTCATGATTGAAATATTAACTCACTTTTAATGTTTTTATTTAGTTTTCGTTGATTATTTTTGTTGAACTAAAACATGTACATATGGATATTCAAAGACTAACGGTTAGCTTAATATTTGCCCTACAATATATAAAACAGAAAACAACATAGCAGATCCACATTTTGAGGGTGATTGATTGATAAGAAAAACTAACTCTTATTTGCCCATGTTTGTAGCTGATTATAATTTTTCCTCCCTTAAACTACACTTATATAACCTTGAAGCATTAACCATTTCGAGAATAAACCTTAATTTGGATACTCATTTTAGTTGGAAAGACATTTTCACTGTATTTGGAACCTGATCTTGAGAATTTCACTACCTCAACTCAACAAGTATGTCTTGTGTTAAATCCAAACAAAAATATATCTTATATTAATATGTTTAACCTTACTCATGTCAAGAGTAGAATTGTTGTCGCACTTAATTAAAATATTTTATTTTCATGATCAATTTTTTTCTAACATTCTTACCGGACCACAGACTTAGTCCTTCAAGCATTCTAATCACTCAACAACAAAATCATCACAATTGTAACTTCATAGACTTTTACTATCTCTTTTTTCTTAGTGAATTCCTAATTCACTTGTATCTTTCAATGACCTTAATATTGTTTTTGGTATAACTTAATAAGAATTGGTTGGACAAAACATTTTTCTAATAAGACCAGCTCTATACATTAAATTAAGTTGAATAATATAATATACATCTCTCTACAAAGTTTTATCAACTTTTTGGTTATAACTTTATCTTTCGATAAATCTGTACATGAAACTATAAAATTATGCATTTAGTGTATTTTAAATCTTGTTAAAATTTCATGAGTGTAATTTATCTAAAGCACAAAATTGCAATTTAAAATTTATATCTCGATAAGAAAATAAATTCTAATATTTTTCGATTTTAAAATCATCACACATAAAGATTTATTATTAAAATTTTGTCTCCTTCGATTATGTACTATGTGAGCAATATGTTTACATGAATATTTTTTAAAATTTTCTATAATCAAACCTGGTTAAGACTCACAGTTCAACGCGAAACTAAATTTTTAATTTTTATTTTTTCAATTATTTCTATATCCGTTAGGAATTTTAATTGATATAGAATGTGATAGGTTACAGCAATTCATGAGTAATCAATACAATATCTCTTAACATAATTCTAAAAATATCATCAATTCTTTTTTACCTCAAGGATATTTTAAATGATGTTTATGTTATTATAGTGTGTGTTTTTTCTACTAACTAAATATAGATATAAAAAAATATCAAAGTATAATGATCTTTTTTTTATTCTCTTTTTTGTATTCTCCAACCACAAGACACTAACCATCCATGTGAAGATGGAATGAACTATCGTTTCTTTTTTAACAGGTTGTGTTATTCTAAAAACAAAATTCTAAATATTATATTAACATCAAATTATAGCTTCAAAATGGGTAACAGGAAATCTGAAAAGCGGGTTATCATACACCTTCATCTAGTTATAATGTTCCTTTTGTTTTTAAATTATGAAACTTCATTTGGAGATTTTTTTTTTGTTTACTTGATTGAAAATCATAAAATAACTTCTTTAGAAGCCACTAGAAATCATGATATATATAATTTTGGGACATGAATCATGAAATTAATTCTAATAAAAAACTTATATTTGGCCTTGAGTATAAATTTGTTTAAGTAAATCTTTAAGAAAAATTACAATATTGAAACATCTCCATAAAAAATTTTAAGACTAGGTTAGTAGTAGAAGGAATTAAACAAAAAGTTAACATAGATTATTTTGATATATTTATTCAAATTGTTAAGATTTCTTCTATTAGATTATTTTTAGGTTTAATATTTATTCATAAGTTTTTTTTATTCACTAAATAAATCTAAAAATAATTATTTTTGAATGGTAAACTACAGAAAGAAAATAAAGTAATTATTTTGGCAATTGGCGATGACGGATAAGTTTGGGGTAGGGTGGTGACTAGTTGTGATTCTCAAAGTGGTGGGGTTCTGTGGTTTGCATCAGGGTTTCATGGAGGTTTAGAGGAAGAAGGGGTGCTGCTGGCGAGGAAGAAAAAAAATTATGTTATAAGATTAAATTAATCAAAAACAATTTATGACTTGTAAAATCTTTATGGTTTATTGGGTCACAGAAACAAAGAGACTAAAAAGGTACAATTTTTAAAATCTACGAATTGAAAAAAAAATATATTAAAAGAGGAAACTAAAAGTGCATACAAATTTTAACTATAACGAGATTAATAAATTCAAAATTATAATGATATCAATAATCAAACTTAATATTTTTAAAATATTGTTGATTGTATAATTTAATTATTTTTAAAATATTGAGAGTCTTCTTTTCTTTTCAGAGATTCTGATCTTAAAAAAATGTTAAAATAATAGTGGTTGGTATATTTGTAATAATAAGAGTAGTCAGTACACTTATGATAGTAAAAGTGGTTAGTAGCTAGGATTTTTTTTACACATTTTATTAAAACATAATATAGAAAATGAGTTGTTAAAATATGAATTCGTTAATTATATCAAAACATAGTCAAAATGTATCGTAACTTTTAAGTTCTCTTCTTCTCATTCCATTTCTCTCTCTAATTTTCAAATATCTTTGATCTTACATTTAAATTTCTTAAGTAATATTTCAAATTTAATCAAAGTAGAGTAAATAAATCATATAATAAATATTTATTAAAATTAGTATATATATATATATATATATCAATATGAAAAATAAAAAATACAATGATAATTAAATTTAAATTTAAAAAAAATAAAGGAACGTGATAATGATAGGAGACACATGTGTCCTTAAGTGGACGACTAACTAATAGAAAAGAAGCTAACTCCTATTAGTCAGTTATAACAACTTTTTAGCACAGACTTATATTTGATTATTAGAGTTATATTTTTTAAAGGATTTAATAGTAATTTTAATTTGTTTTTACTATTTTCTTTATGATTATAAAACGATGGTAATTATAGAAATAATACATTTTTTTACTTTTATATTTTTGTGTACTATAATATTTTATTTTATGTGTTAATGTATAATCATTAAAGTTTGTAAATTTTTTACTATTTATGTATGTAATATACAATTTTTGTAATTTATATAAATTATCATTTTTTATACATTTTCTCCTAATTTTATGTTTAAAATTTCTTTTAGGTTATATGTTTGAATACTTTAATATTATGTTAGATTGTTTAAAACTGATATTTCAATTCATCAAAGAAAAAAAATTCTTATGACGGCTTCTTCCTACATCTTCATACCTTCTTTCTCTATCTCTATATTTTTAAATTTTTAAACTACTCCTTACTAGAATATACAATATCTAATTTATCCTCACTCAATCTACACCTTCATATATCACACTTTTCAAAGATTTTTCAAACTATGTCATCACTGTGAAGAAAAGTGATGGAAGGAGAAGCGAGACGGAAGCAGGTGATAATATGTAGCGTGGAGTGGAGGAGGGATAATTTTGAGTTTAGTTTCCCTTTTGGATTGCTCAATCGGAAAGATTGAAAAACATATTTAATGATTGAGAATCAAAAGGATTAAAATGAGTGAAAAACTTATTTTTAATCTACTATTCATTGTATCATCACATTTCTACTTTTAAAAGTTTTAAATGTCTTGAAATAAAGTAATAGCATAAGCTCATTACTCAATTGGTATGGGATAGCAAACACTTGCTTAATTCTAATGTGAATACAAAAATAAAATTTATTATGAAGAAAATAGAGAAAGTTGACGATCAAATTAATACAGGAAAATAATGAGTAGCTATGGTATGAAGTTGAGAAAGAATTTGAGGCGTCTCCACACTCGCGACACAAAAGGCTCCTCACAACGACAATACAAAGTTAATGATGCGGGTTATAACGACGTGGGTTAAAATAAAAAAATGTATAAAGATATAGAGTTAGAAAGAAAATACTTGATTACACAAAAAGATAATTGGAATAATATAAAAAATTTACCAATTGTATGAAAGGGAATGAGGTATGGAGGTGAAGGAAGAAGGCGTCCATATCTAAACACTACATGTGATCAAATCTAGATAATTAACATGATCAGGAATTTAACTTGTTTGTTTTTATGAATGAAAAGTTTTTCTAACAAAAAAAAGTAAGTGAAGTATGAAAAACTAGACAATATTTCACGTAAAACAATAAAAATAATCT
>Ga0123340_1002842_pt1 | contig 15916 bp, 6 predicted proteins | sample SirMexnodulemix_FD_89961 | JGI IMG/M metagenome (GOLD analysis project Ga0123340, IMG submission 89961) | Root nodule microbial communities of legume samples collected from Mexico - Siratro Mexico nodule mix | ecosystem: Host-associated > Plants > Roots > Nodule | place: Mexico: Nepantla... | reverse complement strand
TATATATATATATATATATATTCTATTTTAATTATATTTTTAGATAAAGAGAAATCTTTAAGATATATGAAAACAATATCAAGGTAGTTTATCCACTTTTGTATAAATCAAACAAATCTACAAACATCCAAATAAGAATAATATACTGTGAAAAATGAATGAAAGAAGTAAAAGAGTAAAAGATGATAAAGAAAATGATACACTGATCTCCTTTATATAGAAAGCCCTTCTGTTCATTGAAAAAGAAGTGAGACGGTGAGATGTAGCACCCGTGCTCACGTTTTTGTCCTTTACACTGTTCCTTGATGTGAAGTATCTCTTTATTGCGGTTTCCTCTCAACTGTACCACCCCTTTTTCGGTTCTGAAAATCATAAGAGACCCCAATTGGCCAAAAGTCTGAAAAGGTTAGGTAAAATGCACTATGACTTTACATCCTTTTTCTTTAATGCTTCTTCAACGCTTTCTGTGCTTGTTTTCAAACTTTTCTGCCATCTAACTGACCCAATATCACATTTTTACTAAAGAGGGTTCTGTGGGTCGCCATAGAATGCCGCGGTTTCATTTGAATGGTGACTGTTGAGATATAGAGTTCAGCTACCTGCAATGTTAATGGTAATGGGATCTTTACTTTCTGTTAGGTATCTCACTGCGTCTACGAGAATTCAATGTTCTTTTTCACTTCCTTTGTGTACTTTTGATTTTTCAAATGGTTACTATTGATTGCCTCATCCTCACGCTGTTGTAAAATGATCCCTTTTTCTTTATTTGACCCTCCTCTGTCCTGAAGTGTTCTTTTTTTTTTTTTTAATTTGCATTCCGATTTAGTAGTCTTTCCTTCTTCTTGTTTTTCCAGTATTTGGTTTTGCGTGTGTTAGTGATATCAATAGTTTCCACCTTGTTATTTGCTTTATTTGTGCAGTATGTCCATTTTAACGAGTCTTGAAAATTTTGGAGATTGGGGTGTTCGGAGTTGTGGAAAGCAATGAACTTCTAGTGATCATTTGAAGCTGAACACGTATATTATTATCTCTTTTGGTTTCTGAAATGGTGTTGCGAAGATATTGCCCTATGGCTTTTGTGCAATGGAGTTTCTTCGCTTGGTTTATTTGCTTCTATGTGGGACTTGAGACCCTAGCCAGCTCCTGTGACAAGCATGATTTGTTGGCCCTGGAGGAATTTGCAGGCAACCTTACCGAAGGGTCTATCATCACAGCATGGTCAGATGATGTTGTCTGCTGCAAATGGGTTGGAGTTGTTTGTGACGATGTGGTTGATGGAGCAGCTGGTGGTAGAGTCTCCAAGTTGATTCTACCTGGAATGGGTCTTAACGGCACGATTTCAAGTTCTTTAGCTTCTCTGGATGAGCTCAAAGTGCTTGATATTTCGTTCAACCGTCTCCAAGGTGGATTGCCTTCCGAGTTCTCTAATTTGAAGCAGTTAGAAGTTCTTGACTTGAGCCATAATATTCTGTCTGGGTCACTTGTTGGGGCACTCTCTGGTCTGCAATCCATTCAGATACTGAATATTTCTAGCAATTTGTTTGTTGGAGACCTGTTCCAATTTGGGGGATTACAGCATCTCGTTGCTCTTAACATAAGCAACAATTCATTCACTGGCCAGTTCAATTCTCAAATTTGCAGCTTCTCAAAGGGAATTCATATTCTTGATATGTCAAAAAATAAATTTTCTGGTGGTCTTGAATGGTTGGGAAACTGGAGCACATCTCTCCAAGATTTACATTTGGATTCCAATTTTTTTACTGGCTATCTTCCTGATTCCTTTTATTCAATGTCAGCCTTGGAGCAGGTCTCAGTCTCCGAGAACAACCTCTCTGGTCAGTTAAGCATGAAGCTAAGTAACCTCTCAAACCTAAAATCTCTAATAATTTCTGGAAATCGGTTTTCAGGGGAACTCCCAAATGTTTTTGGGAATCTTTCGGACCTTGAACAACTAATAGGACACTCCAATTTATTTTCTGGATCATTGCCTTCCACCTTGGCCTTGTGCTCAAAACTTCGAGTGCTTGATCTTAGAAATAATTCTTTGACAGGTTCTGTTAGCCTTAATTTCGCTGGGTTGTCTAATCTTTCCACGTTGGACCTTGGTAGCAATCATTTTAATGGACCCCTTCCGAATTCTGTGTCCAATTGCCATGAATTGACAATGTTAAGCCTTGCAAAAAATGAATTAACTGGCCAAATCCCTGAGAGTTATGCAAACCTCACTTCACTTCTGACACTTTCTCTGTCCAACAATAGCTTTGAGAACCTATCTGGGGCGCTTTGTGTACTGCAGCAGTGCAAAAATCTCACCACTCTTATCCTCACAAAGAATTTCCATGGTGAGGAAATTTCAGAAAATTTAATGGTAAGCTTCGAGAGCCTTGTGGTTTTAGCACTTGGAAATTGTAGACTCAAAGGCCGTATTCCTGCTTGGCTATTGAATTGCTCGAAATTGGAAGTTCTTGATTTATCATGGAACCATTTTGAAGGCAGTGTCCCTTCTTGGATTGGTTGGATGGATCATCTGTTTTACTTGGATTTGTCAAATAATTCTCTTACGGGAGAAATACCAAAAGGTTTGACAGAGCTGAAGGGCCTCATATCCCTAAATTATCATATATCAAGTCTCTTTGCATCTGCTACTATTCCTCTCTATGTCAAGAGAAACAAGAGTGCTAACGGGTTGCAATATAACCATGCTTCGAGTTTCCCTCCATCAATATATTTGAGCAATAACCGATTGAGTGGAAAAATATGGCCTGAAATCAGTCGTTTGAGACAACTTCATGTCTTAGATTTAAGCAGGAACAACATCACAGGCACCATTCCCAGCTCTATTTCTCAGATGAAGAATTTGGAAACATTAGACTTATCTAATAATAATCTCCATGGAACTATTCCTCCATCATTTAACAACCTCACATTCTTGTCTAAGTTCAGTGTGGCATATAATCACTTATGGGGAACAATTCCAGCTGGGGGGCAATTTTCAAGTTTCCCAAATTCAAGTTTTGAAGGCAACCTGGGGCTTTGTGGGGAAACGTATCATCATTGTAACAATGAAAAAAATGCCAACATTTATAGTCGTTCCGCTGGAAAATTTGGTAAAAGCAGTGTCCTTGGCATCACAATTGGTTCAGGAGTGGGTCTTGCTGTACTTATTGCAGTTATTCTGCTAAGAATGTCAAAGAGGGGTGAGGATAAACCGGTGGATAACTTTGATGAGGAGCTTAGCTGGCCAAACAGGATACCTGAAGCACATGTTACTTCAAAATTGGTGCTTTTTCAGAATTCGGATTGCAAGGATCTCACAGTTGAAGATTTGATAAAATCTACTAACAATTTTAGCCAAAAGAATATAATTGGTTGTGGTGGGTTTGGTCTTGTCTACAAGGCGAATCTTCCAAATGGCACAAAGGTAGCTGTGAAGAAACTTTCAGGATACTGTGGTCAGGTGGAACGAGAATTCCAAGCAGAAGTGGAGGCACTCTCTAGAGCTCAGCATAAGAACCTTGTTTCACTCAAAGGTTATTGCCAGCATGTCAATGACAGATTGTTAATTTACTCCTACTTGGAGAATGGAAGCCTTGACTATTGGTTGCATGAGAATGAGGATGAAAATTCAGCTCTAAAATGGAATGTAAGACTCAAGATTGCCCAAGGTGCAGCTCATGGACTAGCTTATTTGCACAAGGAGTGTGAACCACACATTGTGCACCGAGATATTAAGTCTAGCAACGTACTTTTGGATGATAAATTTGAAGCTTATTTGGCTGACTTTGGTCTTTCGAGGCTACTTCAACCCTATGATACGCATGTTTCAACAGATTTAGTGGGAACTTTAGGATATATTCCTCCAGAATATAGTCAAGCACTGAAAGCAACATTCAAAGGTGATATTTATAGCTTTGGTGTTGTTCTTGTTGAGCTTCTTACTGGTCGAAGGTCTGTAGAAGTCTTCATGGGGCAACGCAGCAGGAATCTAGTGTCTTGGGTGCTTCAGATGAAATCAGAAAATAGGGATCAAGACATTTTTGATTCAGTTATTTGGCACAAGGATATTGAGAAACAGCTCTTAGAGGTACTAGCTATTGCTTGTAAATGTATAGATGAAGATCCAAGGCAGAGACCCCATATTGAATTAGTTGTTTCATGGCTTGATGGTGTAGGATTTGATGGCTCTGAACAGTTATCATCTTAATGTCATGTATCTGTTTTTGGTTTGTGTATCATTGAGACAGCAAATACCTATAAATCATCTTTGTAGTATGGTGGTGGGATATCCTCATATTTTTTTCTAATATGATTGAAATTCCACTCGAGAATGCTGATATCATTTATAGTTGGGAAATTGTCTTTAGTCCTTATATTTTTTGCTTTTACAAACTTAGTTATATTATTGATTTTCCAAGTCGTTCAATACTTATGATGATTTTTTCAATTTTATTTTGTTATTTTGAACTTTGTCAATTTCATCTTATTAAAAAGATAAATAAATAAGCAGGGTAATACAATTCCTTTTAATAAATTGATGGGAATTGATAAATTTGATTTATTGACAAGAAAGTGACATGTACAACAAATGTCATATGATATTATATATCATCAATTTGATAACACTCAAAATGGTTGATTTATGGACAGAAAAGTTACATGTATAACAAATGTAATATGTTAAGAACATTCAAAATTATGTGACGAAATTGAAAACTCTTACTAATAGAGGAACTAAAATAACTGTTAAACGAGATAGAGGAAATTTTCATTTTTAATTTTGTTGTAAATAATCTCCATCAAATATTGAGTTTAAACATGAAGAATGACTAATATTATATGTTTTTTAAAAAATTAAAAAAAAATAATTGATGGATTTGAAAGTAAAAAAAGAATAAATTCAAACTTCGAAAAAAAGTATAACAACTGTGAACACAATTTTTTTTTTCTTTTATAAATTGTCACTTGCTGTTTTAGAGAATTCTGCTGTCTTTTCTTTCTTCTATATTAGAATTTTTTTAGGGAAAATGAGTGTGTAAATGATTTGATGGAATTTTTGTGGAAGATGAGAATTGAAAATGCTTTGTTTGACTTCGATGCATAAATATTTCATTGGCCGATTTGGTGTTATATATTCATTTGTTTTTTAGGTGTTTAAGTAAACTACGATCTTGATTTTCTTGAAATGTGTAGTCGTAGTTTGTTAGTTATTCATTTAATAAGTATGTGTGTGTTAGGAATTCGAAGAGATTTCTACCTACCCTTTTTAAAAGCTGAACTTTAGTAAGTCATAATTTTTATTATCTTATAACAATGCATTTAATGTTTTAACTTATTAAAATGTATTTTTAAAAATTAAATAGATACAATATGAAAATCAAGTTGTTTCAAGAATAGTTTTTAGTATCTCTTAAAAGATTAAATTGATAGGACATTATTTTCTTAAAGCAATACTTTTAAAAGAAAGTGTGTAAAATTCCACTCATAAAAAAAATTGTTTTCTTTGTAGGATTTTTTTTCTATTTTTTCTCTAATTTCATATTCTTCAAATTTCATCTCTTTTCTAATCACACCTTATAATAATGTGGAGGAAATGGTTCTCAATCGATAATTTTTCAATCAAAATTAATTTCTATTTGTTTTGAAGATTTTTCATTTTCTTTATTCTTTTTAAATTTGTCATTAATCTTTATAAAGATAACCGAGAAAAGAGTTTTTCTCAATTTGTTGAAGTTTATTCTAAAATGTTTAGATATTTTATTATAAATCTTTAGATTTCGAGTATTTTTCTTACTTAAACTGAAAGTTACGTAAAGAATTATAAATAAGAAAAATTATTTATATTTTTTTATATAAAATAAGATAGATAATCTGAATGTGAAAGTGTTTTGTTCATATTATCTTAATTTTATGTAGAGTTTGCGTTTTGTTTTCAACATAATTTGAATGTTTAAAAATTTAGTAAGAATATTTTGAGTTAAAGTTGAGTGCAATTGAGTTAATTATGTTTGATTTTGTGTACTTTGAATTTAATATCTTGATGAGAGGGTGATATAATGGCTAAATTATACATCTTAAAGTATATAGTTTCTTGATGAGTTTTAAATATGATTTAGACTAGTAAAGTTAATTTTCTATAGTTTTTCTATATAGTACTTTATGAGTTTGATGTGAATGAATATATGTATTGAGTTTCAATGGTCAAGATTGAATTTAAATGACCAAATAATGATATTTGAGCAAGTTAAATAATTATATTTGAACAAGTTATGGTTGTATTCATTATTTTGAATTTGTTTGAAAGTTATATTTATTAGAATGGTTTTCGAGAAAACTTATTAAAACAATTTGGTTATATTGCCTGAAATTGATTTTTTTTTTTTTTCATATTTTCACTTAAGTGAAGGACTTTCAATCCTTGCTCTTATATAGATTTTTGCCCAAAAGTATAATCTTTTTGTTAAAGGAGACGAGTTTTGCTCGAGCTAAAACTTTTTTCTTTTTAATTTTGTCTCTTTAACAGGTTTCATTTGAATGTTAAATATAAATATAAATAGGATATTATTTTTTATAAATTGATTTGTGATTTTGTTTAAATAGGTTATATTGTATGAATATGATGGTTGAAGATGATAAAAATTGTATAAATTTGGAGTCACAGGTATGAATAATATGTTAAAGAATTTTGTGTCTTTTCTTTCTTCTATGTTAGATTTTTTTAGGGAAAATGAGTGTGTAAATGATTTGATGGAATTAGTGTGGAAGATGAGAATTGAAAATGCTTTGTTAGACTTCGATGCTTAAATATTTCATTAGCCGATTTGGTTGATATATATTTAGGTGTTTAAGTAAACTACGACCTTGGTTTTCTTGAAATTTGTAGTCGTAGTTTGTTAGTTATTCATTTAATAAGTATATGTGTGTTAGGAATTCGAAGATATTTCTACCTACCCTTTTTAAAAGCTGAACTTTAGTAAGTCATAATTTTTATTGTCTTAAAACAATGCATTTAATGTTTTAACTTATTAAAATGTATTTTTAAAAATTAAATAGATATAATATGAAAACATAGATACTTTATATACTTTTTCCTATAACATTGTGTATTTTATAAGAAAATTATAGTATGTTTCCTATAAAATTATTATATATCAGGTTTTGTATAGTATATGTCTCCGACAAAATTATTATTACTTACGAAAAACAAAAATAAATGGATCAAAAAGTATACGAAGATGGTTCGAGTGCAAAATCAAGTTATTTTAGGATGGTTTGCAACTTTGTAAGTTTTGGTGATTTTTGTGTCTAGAAGAGTAATGAAATTTTGAGCTGAAGTTTTCTTGGTCATCTTAAGTCAAACAACCAGAAATTAGCCCAAAAAAGGATTATCGAAAGTTTTGGGGGCAAAACCAAGTCGTTTTGGCTCGATTTGTAACTTTAGCTAGTTTTTGTGTCAAAAGTCACGAAATTTTGACCGGAATATTTTTTAGTCGTATTGATTGGAAACAACAACAAATTGGCCAAAAATGACGTAGGAAAGTTTGGGTGCAAAACCTAGTTATCTTGAGTTGATTTGCAACTTCGATAGATTTTTATGCCAAAAGTCACGAAATTTGATCAGAACATTTTTTAGACGTACTGATCGGAAATACTAAGAAATGGACCAAAAAGTATGCGAGAATGGTTCAGGTGCAAAACTAATTCATCTTGGGATGTTTTGTAACTTTATCAACTTTGGTAGTTTTCGTGCCTAAAAGAGTTTTGAATTTTGACATGAAGTTTTCTTAGCCCTCTATTATGCCAAACAACCACAAATTGGCGCAAAAAAAGACATTCAAAAGTTTTGGGGCCAAAACCAAGTTAGTTTGCAACTTTGACGAGTTTCTATGTCAAAAGTAATAAAATTTTGACAACAACATTTTTTAGCCATATTGGTAACAAATTGGCCGAAAATGACGTCGGGAAGGTTTGGGTGCAAAACCACGTCATTTTGGGTTGGTTTGGAACTTCGGTAGGTTTTCGTGTCAAAAGTCATAAAATTTTGACCGGAATATTTTTGAGTCGTCTTAATGAGAAACAATTAGAAATAGACCCAAAAGCATGTGGGGATGGTTTGGGTGCAAAACCAAGTCATCTTGGGTTGATTTGAAACTTTTTCAACTTTGGTGGTTTTCATGCCTCAAAGAGTCATTGAATTTTTACTTGAAATTTGGTGGTCTTCAGAATATATATTAGAATCTTCACACTGATCTTGCTTAGATACATATGGTAAGTCTAGAACTTCACCATGCCAAGTTCATGTTGTATAGTTTCTCAAAAAAGCATCACAAAGAACATGCTCTCTTATCAACTCAATATGTAGTCTTTTTCCATTCACACATGGACAATAATATCTTTCATTTATTAATGCTCCTTTCCGTTTAGCAACTTCTAAAAAATCTTCAACACCTTTCTCATACACATCACTACTGATTCGACTTGTATTTATCCAACTTCGATCCATGACTACGTTTAGTGAAAGATTTTCACACACATTACTTAATGACCAAATTAAATATAAATTGTCGGGGATTGAACATCCCCAGACTCAGTACCCAAACACGTTTCTTATATATCAAACTATAAACAAATAGTATTTCAATACAAACAAGCATTCCAATCTTACACACATTCCAATCATACAAGAATGATCAAATAAAATACAAATTGTCGGGAATCGAACATCCCCAGATTCAATACCATACGCGCAACATATATATCAAACATACACAAAAAAACATTCAAATCCAGACAAGCATTCCAATCATACAGATAGTCATTTCAATCACATTGTTATTCCATTTCAAAGATGATAAAAACATACCTCTTGAAGAGCAGTGGTGATGCTAAACACAGAGAAGTAGGAATGCACCCAAATGAGCCAAACGAACACTTCCAAAACCACCACAACCATATAAAGCAAACGAAAATGGATGAGAAACAAACTAAAAACGAGTGAATAGAACTACCAAAAGCTTGAAACGAAATGCTACCTCGAACGGAGCTTCAAACGAAAATGGCACCGTTCAAACGCCGCTCTCAACCCAAATGAAGGATGAACGGGCAAATGGAGATGAACGGAGAACCTCACGAGCACGAAATGCAACAAACACACACAGGAACAATGAAGGGAGACAACACGTGCAGTGGAGGGAGAAGAAAAGTGAAAGTGAGAAAGCGGGGTAGGGTTAAAACAAGGTATATCACGTCAGTTATGGGCTGAGAACCAACGTGATATACCTTGTAAAAATCCCAATTTCAAAATCAGGGGGCGTGACGTCGGTTCTAAGCCCATAACTGACATTATGTTCAGCCCTAATTTTTTTTCCAATTTATCAGGGGGCATGACATCGGTTGAACTATCTAATTGACGTTATGGTCCTATACATCACGTCAGTTTTTTTTGTACTAACTGATGTGATATATCAACTGCCAAATTAAATTTTTAAAATTTTGAACTTTTATTTTTACTGTCTCTTCTAAGACGGTTTTTAATGTTAACCGATGTGGGATATATATCACCACGTCGGTTTTTGTCCAACTGACGTTATGTATGTTCATTTATTTACAAAAAGGCCAAAAGGCCACTGCATTTTTTATAACGTCATTTTCGGTTTTAATCGTCTTTATATAGTGACGTTAAACAATGTTTTTCTATGAGTGAATAATTCGAGTGTACTAGTGAAAGAGGCTAACAAATAGTCAACAATTGATTAATCTGAATATACCAATGAAAAAGGCTAATGAGTAGTCAACAATATTCAGGACCTACTAGCGAAAGAGGCTAACACGTAGTCAATAATAATCTAGTCGTATCGGTGAAAAAGGATAAAACATAATCAACAATAATCTATACCGATGAAAAAGACTAACACATAATTAACAATAATCTAGACATATCGGTGAAAAAGCCTAACACGTAGCCAACGAATAAAACTTATTCAGCAATAATTCGAACGTACCATTGAAAGGGACAAACACGTAGTGAGTAATTAATTAATCCGAATGTACCTATAAAAGAGGCTAACATATAATTTGAAATAATCGGGACATATCAATAAAAAAGGCTAACACATAATCAACAATAATCTGAACGTACTAGTGAAAGAGACTAATACGTAATCAACAATAATCCAAGTATAACGGTAAAAAAGACTAACATGTAGTAAACAAGAATATCGAAGTACACTTCTAAAACGCAACAGGTAGTTAACAATAATCTAAAATTACTAATAAAAAAGGTTAATATCTAATCAACAATTGATTAATCCAAATATAACAGTGAAAAAGGGTGACAGGTAGCTAGCGTTTTGTTAATTCAGACGCACCCGTAGCCAATGCTTATCATAATTATGACAAAATTAGTAAGCCTAAGAATATTAATGACAACAAAATTTATTAAATTGAAAAACCTCATTAAAAATCTTTAAGAAAAAAATATAAAAGATTCAAGAAAAAAAAGTCTCGTTTGTCTTTTTTAATCACTTAAATGAAAAACAGTTAGAAGATGTCTTTCATCTTCTCCAAATCCATCCTTTTCAACCTTCTTTCAATATCACAAGCTGTTAAAAAACCTTATTTAATACCAGTTTAAAGGCGGAAAAGTTTTTGTAATTAGCAATAGAAATCAAACACACCGTTCAATTTTATCCATCATAAATGTTATATTAGGGCTTAAGCACATAATAGCCCAATTTCCAAGAGAATTTCTAAACTACTGTGTAATATAAAGTTTCCACACATGAAGTTACTCTATACACCGACCACACCTGAAGTACATGCCTAATATAAAATAAGATAAATATAAATGCAAATATAATAAGCAGAGTCCATAATGAGAAGTGATGCAAAACACAAGGTACTATTTTAATCAAGGAGGAGTTTTTTTCTATTATTAAGTCAATAAGCAATTGAGATCGAAATTCCAAGAGCCAATTGTGCTCGATTGAAGGATTAAGAAGAGCGTGGCTTTTATTTTAAGTGTCCCTTCACATTCAAAGTCAATGATGACAGATAAGGTATAATATAGTTTATATTTATATAATCAAATTTATGTTTGGAGATATTGAGAAACCATTAAATTATTTAATTAAGAAGGGAAGAAGATTGCAGTTGAAGGAAGTATAACGACAAGTTAAGTGGTGAAACCTAGTCGTCTTTTACAGTGTGAGGATCAGAATGGGAAACCCCGCAAAAGAGAATCTGAACCGTGACGTCGTCAATGTCGTTTTTCCTTCTGGAAAATAAGTGCCAAAGGTGCTAGAACACTCTCTAACAGCCAATCAAAAGCCTTGTTAGTGAGTTTAGTTTGTGGAGATTTTGGCACGTGTTTGTCTCTTTTCTCTCTTCTAATTTCATCCTTTTGTTTTACTTTGACTTCATTTGTGCTGTCGTACCCATTCAATATTAATTTATTTTGATTTATAGCAGTGAATTTAAGTTTTTTTCATTTGGTCTTGAATTACAATCATATTTACAGAAGCATTTATGGTAAAATTTATAAATAGGATTTTTAATTTTATTACAATGCAAGGTACTGGAAAATAAACCTTAATAATTTCTATTCTTGAGTTCACGGTAGTTGAAAAGATTTTTTATATGAAGCTGAATATTTGTTGGATCAGTCCAGTATAAACTTTCATATTGAGTGTTCAGAATAGATCAAATTTTCATTTTCTTAACAACCCGTTAACATTTATAGTCATTAGTTGGACATATAAAAAAGATAAAATCACACTAGCCGGATTTGAGAGGTTAGTCTGGGAGATTTGTCTACATTATGACATCACCATTGTGGGAGTTTCAGTCTTGGGAGGGTTCGTCCACGTTATGACAATGGACTTTGAGAGGAGTTTGTTCACATTATAATGATACCCATTTCATCTTTATACACTCAATTCTTACAACAATTTACAACCTAAATTCAATTATACTCTAATCAATTAGAAATATACAAGTCATGTTCAAACAAGCAATTCAACTATTTTACAACTTGTATGTTTAAGAATTTATTTTTAGAACTATGCTTGAAAATAAAAGCAAAGAAGAACTCAAAAAAAAAGAAGAAAAACTAGAAGTAATACATTCAATTAACATGTTTTTCACTTAGAAAAAATTACAAAAAAAATATATATTTACATATAATAAATTGATGAACAAGTAAATTACTAAACAAAACTCTAAAAAACATGTCTATAGGTAATATCATAATTTTTTTAGTATTATTTACTATTAAAATTTATAATTATTAAGATTATTTTTACATACTTTTACTTGTTTTATTATTTATTATTATTTTTATTTAGGATTATTGTTAATATTATATTATTTTTATATCTTTCTCTAGAAGTTTCATATGTTATGTTGAATTTACCTACGGATACAAATCAGTGGGTAATAATATGTATATAATGTTAAATTTACCTATTGATACAGATCTGTGGGTAATAATCTGTAGGTAATGCTGAATTTAGTTTCCGTAGGTAAATAATCTGTGGGTAAATCCAGTTTTTCTTGTAGTGAATTGAAACTAGAAAATTAAATCAATATGAAACCAAATTGACGTGAATTAGAATGAATTTAAACTATCTTGAATACGAAAAGGAAATTAAGAAAAAAGACAAGAAACAAAGAAAGAAAACTTAGTTCGTAAAGATCTCTAAGTCTGACTATTGATGGCAAAATGATGGAAACATCTTTGGAGTAGTGAAAAACTCGAACCAAAACTTAGAACTTTTGTAAGTTTCTGAAAGGAAACTCAAAACTAGAGTTCCTCTTTCAAGGAAAGTGCCTGGGGTTAGATTCCTTAGGAGAATACTATCATTTTAAAAACTTCAAAAGAACAAGAAGGCAAGAAAATATGTGTTGGTTCAATTTTAAAGTAAGTTTTTACAAGAGGTAATGGGCTCTATATATAGATGGAGGAGTCCTCTTGCATTTCATGAATCAAGGGATGTGACACTTGTAAATGTCATATTTTGAACAGGAAATGGGACAGTCACTAAAATGTCCTATTATATAGATAATTATGGCAGTTTTTAATAATCACTATATTAAAATCATCACCACATACACAATTTTTTATAGTGCTTAGAATAACCAAAACCATTATCTTTATCTTTATATCTTTATTCCAAGCTATTAGGAAAAAGAACAACACATATATAATTTTGATTAATTGTTTAAAACAACTAACTATAAAACATGGTTATTGAGTTTTGATACATCTCTTGTCTTCTTCAAATGATAACTTTATATAAAGCTTGGAAGGAGTCGTTGCAAACCCTTTTTGATTTGTGAGAGCTTTTGAACTTAGATAGTTTCAACTTCTTCATTTGTAAAGTGTGGACTTAGAGGCGCACTAAATATACTTCATGTAGCATTAAATGACACTCTCCATTTCAAGCAACATCTCAATAGTTGGAAATACTTATCATCAGTAGGTCATATAATTTTTCACATAAAACAAAGTAAAAGCATATGTTGTACAAGGTAGAAAGGCAGGCCATAATTGACACAAGCTTGTTTTAGGATGGTTGTTGAAACAAAATAATTTTAACTCGTATTTTTCCAAGAGATCTTAATGTTGACATGCATTTTCAATGGATCATATGGGTAGACAAAAGATGAAGATATTACTTGCAACACAATAGTAAAGTTAAAGAATGTCTTTGTTAGGTACAATATAAAATTTTAGGTATGTGTGAACTTATCCTTTGATAAATGCTTCAAAGATTAGAAGAAGTGAAAATTAAAAGATGTTGTATCCTCTATCAAATGAAACAGTTGTATCTGATATGATCTATTCTTTTTCAAGATGTAACATATTTTAAACGAAGTTTCTTCATGTTTCTTATTTTGTTATGATAAACACTTAAAGTAGATGATGCTCATATTATTGCTAACATATTCTTTAAAGAATTTGTGAAACTCCATGCAATCCTTAAAGATTGTGCCAGGTAAGGATGCAAAGTTCTTGAGTCAGTTTTGAATGACCTTTTTGGGAAATTTGTTAGTAAACTTATGTTTTTATACCATTGTCATCCCTAAAAGAATGGTTAAAAATAAGTGGTTAATAGAACACTCATAGACCTTCTTAGATGTACTATTTCAAAGAGTTTTAAGGAGTGAGAAGATCTTTTTCCACATTTATAATTTGTTTATAATATGGGAGTAAGTTATACAAAACTCTTCTTTTAAAGTTGTTTATGGTTTTAACCATATTAATCCTCTTGACTATATTACCTTTAATTAATCTTGATGATAGTATGGTCTTAACTGATTGTAGGAAAAGAGCATAAAGGATAAAACATATATACACATCAAGATGAATGAAGAAATAGAAAAGAAAATGAAATATATGCTAACCATGCTAATAAAGGAAGACGAAAAGTAGTCTTCTCTCTTAGAAATTGGGTTTGATTACATTTTAGGAAGGATAAATTGATGACATATATTTTGTACACACATTTATAGTTTTAATATACAATAAAAAAAAAAGCTTTCAATATGCTTTATTTCTAGTTTTTAAATAATTTCTTTTTAGCTTAATAAATTGGATTCAATGTACATAATTGCTTTAATTTTGTATTTTTAGCTAATTTGACATTTTCTTATTCTTTAGGCCAAAATTTTTCTCCACATATTATTCTTGACCAATTATAGTTACATGGGATTCTACATTTTCAGGGTCTCAAAATGAACATTTGGTTTGTTGGATTCATAATCTTACGTTATTTTCTACAATTTGTAGAAGTTGAGTGATATTTAGTAAATTTTTATATAAAACCCATATATGGATATAATTTTCTTAGCTTTAGCTTGGACTTTTGTAATTGGATTTATTGACCTAATTAGAGTTTATAATTAGGCCCACATGTACAACTTATGTATAGATTAAATAAGCTATAAGATCTTTGTTTTAAATATCTTTAAAAAGCTAGCTTTGAAGTCAATTGTTAAAAAATATTTTTAAAAATTTTTAAAACTATTTACCCTTTTTTCAATTACTATAAACACTATTTCAATTTGAAAAAAATGAATGCAATGATTTGGGAGTCAAGATTGATTAAAGATAGGTAAATAACAAGATAAAGAAGAAAGGGAAAAAAAAAATAACGTATAAAAAAATTATACTAGTTGACATCACAAATGATCCACATTCTGTCTCAGTTATTTAAGTTTAAAATAATTGGAATCCATTACTTTGAATGCTTGTACAAACCCTCACCATAAGCAAACAAATACAAGTTCAACTCTTGAACACATTTAAGACGATATGTTGTAACCTTGAAACACTCCAAGAGGATACCAAGCTAGTAAACTCTTGATAACACAAGAGGATATACACTAGAAACACTCTAATAACTCATAACAAAAGAAGAATGTATCAGACTTTCACAACAAGAGCAAATTACAACATATTTTTAACAACACAACATAGCCTTTTCAATTTGTAAACTTGTAAGCACTTTTTGACAATTAAAAAAAAAGCTAAGTGATCATAATGAATTCTTTTTTTTACAGTAGTATTTGATGAATAAAAGAGTGAGACCAATATTCTATTTAGAGTTAAAAAAACGTTGATTAAAAACTAATTCTAACATATTTAATCAATTATTTGAAGTTGGTAATCAATTTTCACATTGAAATTTGAAATACAGTCATGTGTTAATTAATTATTTCATCTTTGCATTTAATTCAGAAAAAAAATTAATCAATTATGCAGAAATTTAATCAATTAATTACTAAGAACATTTGAAAATACATAATTTAATCTGTTAACAAAATCAATAACAGATGATTATCCTATTCCGAAGCATCTCAAAAATAATTGAATTGATTATTTAAAACCTTAATCATATTAATATATTCATAAAAC
>Ga0123340_1002841_pt1 | contig 15919 bp, 6 predicted proteins | sample SirMexnodulemix_FD_89961 | JGI IMG/M metagenome (GOLD analysis project Ga0123340, IMG submission 89961) | Root nodule microbial communities of legume samples collected from Mexico - Siratro Mexico nodule mix | ecosystem: Host-associated > Plants > Roots > Nodule | place: Mexico: Nepantla... | reverse complement strand
TAAAAACTCTTATTCAATAGAATCACTTTCCATAATGCTATAGAACATCATATTGTACTCAACTTTTTACAAAGATCATATGTGAGCTATTTGTCTCGTTTGTTTAACAAAACATTACCAAACAGATAGTTTTTTCAATTTATTATTATTATTATGAAATTGAAATTAAAGTGCTGCATAGAGCACCTCTTCAAGTAACTTTAAAAAATTATTCTTCGTATCAATCCTTTTGTTTTGTTTTAATATAATGGTTAATAAGTATTTCACCTTTAACAGGAAAATTAAAATAAAATACTAGATAGAGATTAAGAATAGGTTTGTCAAAGCTATTCTTAAAGTAACTTAGAATTTTTTTTTTCACAAATAGAATTATTCATTTTTACAAAATTTGAATTTATTAAAGTTATTTGAAAAAAAAATCTAAATAAAATTGTTGTCAGTAATAATAATCGTGGTTCAAATAGATTTTATATGAGATATCTTTAGTATTACTTAAATTCAATTGTTCTTTTATTTGGTCACAAATTATTAATAAAACTTTTAAGATCTTGGCAACTATAAAAATAAATATTGGATGGCAACTACCTTGAAACTAATATAAAGGTATAGTCTTAAAAATTTAGACAACTGATATTAGTTTAGTAAAATTTCGTCAGCAACCTACGAAGTCTAATTTGACTACAGAAATAATATTCCTCACAGATTTGACGAGGTAAGTTAATTGTGTGAAAGAAGAAACAATGGAGGGAGAGAGTGAAATGAAAGATGTGACAGTGAAGTCTGTTTATTCTATTCAGTTTTTCGTATTCATCAAGAAAACTGAATTGAACAATTATCAGTTTTTGAGGGTAACATTTGCATGGCACAAAACGTTGACTTCAAAAGGGCCCTGTCAAATCTTACAGTGGCCATTTGGTTCATAGTAGTGTGTTTCAGAAGCCGTGTAAACATGTTCTTTGTTTTGTTCATACTGTGTTGTTATGTGTTGCATATTGGCACTGCCACAGACAGCATCAACTCCTCTCAGTTCATCAAGGACAATGAAACTATAACCTCCAGTGGTGGCAACTTCACCTTGGGGTTCTTCACCCCTCAAAATTCTACCAGTCGTTATGTGGGAATTTGGTGGAAAACCAAATTCACAGTCATATGGGTGGCTAACAGAAACCAACCACTGAATGATTCATCTGGAGTTGTTACCATATCTGAAGATGGTAATCTTGTGGTGTTGAATGGTCAGAAACAAGTGATTTGGTCAACAAATGTGTCCACAACATCATCCAATACAAGTGTCCAGCTTTCAGATTCTGGTAAGCTAATTCTCACTGAAACCACAAGGGGAAACATCTTGTGGGATAGTTTTCAGCATCCTTCAAATACGGTATTGGCCGGTATGAAACTTTCAACCAATGTAAGAACAGGTACCAAAGTAGAAATTACATCATGGAAAAGCCGTTCTAATCCCTCTGTTGGGAGTTTCTCTTCCAGTGTTCTTCAACGCATAAATATACTAGAAGTGTTCATTTGGAATGAAACTCGACCACACTGGCGCAGTGGTCCATGGAATGGTGTGATCTTTACAGGGATACCCATGTCATCGTTTCTTTATTCTTTCAAAGCTGGGGATGATGAGGAAGGAACTTCATATTTCTATTTCACAGTACCAAGTCCCATACAGCCTTTTATGTATATGTTGAATTCGCGAGGCCAATATGATCAAATATCGTGGAATGATGATAAGAAAGAGATGGAAATTTCATGGACTAGTCATGAATCAGATTGTGATGTTTATGGAATATGTGGGTCATTCGCTATTTGTAATGCAAAAAACTCACCAATATGCAGTTGTTTGAAAGGGTTTGAGCCGAGGAACAAAGAAGAATGGAATAGACAAAACTGGAGTAGTGGATGTGTTAGGAGCACAGCTTTGCAGTGTGAAAGGGTCAAAGATCAAAACGTAAGTGCAAAGGAAGATGGATTTTTGAAACTGCAAACGGTTAAAGTTCCTGATTTTCCAGAAGGGTCTCCTGTTGACACTGATTGCAGAAGCCAATGCTTGGAAAATTGTTCTTGTGTTGCTTATGCTTATGATGTTGGAATCGGTTGCATGTCTTGGACTGGGAATCTGCTGGATATACAACAATTCTCAGAAGGAGGACTTGATTTATATGTTCGTGTAGCTGACTCTGATCTTGAACATGGTATACTAAGTCTGCTCAAACATTTAAAACACTGTTTCTTTGAACGGATTCCTCGTATTTTAAATTTAATTTTTCCTTCATAACAGGTAAAGGGAAAAAAACAGCAATCATCATTGGAATTACAGTGGCAGTAGTAATAGTCATTACAGTTACTTGTGCATATGTCATGTGCAGGACTTCCAATCACCCAGGTATGACATCTTTGTATTGTTTCAGAATTACTTTTTGCTAGTAAAGGAACTAAGCTTACGTTATATTTGTAACTCCAGCCAAAATATGGCACTCAATCAAATCAGCAAGGAACAAGAAAGTCACAGCTTTCCGACCATTGAACAAAGTTGAAACACCAGAACATCCAAGCCACAAAGTAATTGAAGAACTGTCACAAGTTAAACTCCAGGAGCTGTTACTATTTGATTTTGAAAGGCTTGCAACAGCCACAAACAACTTCCACCTGTCCAACAAACTTGGGCAGGGTGGTTTTGGTCCTGTGTACAAGGTATCCTAAAACAAAGTTACAATATTTGAATCAGTTCTGTAGTTGTCATCTTAATATTTTTTTCGCAGGGGAAACTGGAAGATGGACAGGAAATAGCAGTTAAAAGACTTTCTAGAGCATCTGGACAAGGTCAAGAAGAATTCATGAACGAAGTAGTGGTCATTTCCAAGCTTCAACACCGTAATCTTGTGAGACTTCTTGGCTGCTGTATTGAAGGTGATGAAAAGATGTTGATATATGAATACTTGCCAAATAAAAGCTTGGATGTGTTAATCTTTGGTTAGTTCTTGATCCCTTCTCTAGTATTTTTCTCATATCCAATTCCATCCTAATTGTTTTTATTTACTACATCATGCTAATCAGGGCCTTTAGATGACTCAGCTTCGTAACTTGCACTTCTAATACTGTGTTCTTAATAGTGTAACTCTACCATTATTTTTCAGAACCATCAAAAAGTAAACTCCTAGATTGGAGGAAGCGCTGCAGCATAATAGAAGGAATAGCTCGAGGATTGCTATATCTTCACAGGGACTCCAGACTAAGAATCATACACAGAGATTTGAAGACAAGTAATATATTATTAGATGAAGAACTAAATTCAAAAATTTCAGACTTTGGTATGGCAAGAATATTTGGAGGGAGTGAAGATCATGCCAACACTAACAGAGTTGTTGGAACATAGTACGTCTTCTCTTCTGTCCACCTTAATTTATTTCAATACTTGGAGACTCATTTTTTTACATTTGAATGCAGTGGCTACATGTCCCCAGAATATGCAATGCAAGGACTGTTTCAGAGAAATCAGATGTCTTTAGTTTTGGTATTTTGGTACTAGAGATTGTAACTGGAAGAAGAAATTCAAGCCTTTATGATAATGAACATGTTCTTAGCCTCTTGGGATTTGTAAGTCTTAGCAAGTCATCTCTCATTACATGAACTTTTGCCTTTTGTTCATTCAACATCCTAATGTTTACTTTTCTTTTCATTTTAGGCATGGATACAGTGGAGGGAAGGAAATATATCTTCTTTAGTAGATCAAGAAGTATATGATCCTAGTCATCACGAAGATATTTTAAGGTACATTCACATAGGACTTCTATGTGTACAAGAACTTGCTATGGACCGACCCACAATGGCTGCAGTAATTTCTATGCTTAACAGTGAGGTTGCCTTTCTTCCTCCTCCAAGTCCACCTGCATTCATCCTGAGATATGATTTGCTGAATCCAGTGTCATCTAAAGGAAGTCATAGATTTTCCTCCACCAATACTGTTAGCATTACAACTATCGGTGGAAGATAGAAAATAAGAGCTCTAAGAAAGGTGAATCAGGCACAGTAACAACATATTCTTTTACAACATTGCTCAGCAATGAGAAAAGCACACAGCATTGGAATTGGTTACCAGCAACTGAAATGAGTTCTCTTCTATGGGTGTTCAGTGCTGATTGCTAATAATATAAATAGGTGTTTTGCCACCTTTTTTGAAGATGTTTTTGCCCTTTTCTTGCTTTTCCTCATTTGTATTCATGTTAACGTGACCTTATACTTCTGTTTCAGTTTGCTAAATATAGTCATAGTAGTAAGAACTGATATTGTGGATTCACTTTACTGTATATTGATTTCATGATATTGTGGTTTCAATTTGAAGATTGAATCTTAAGTAAGAACTGACAACTTGATAAACACAATGAATGGATTCTAGGAATGGAACATGTTTCATTGTTAGCAATAGAAGTGTGGAATAGTTCTTGAGCACCTAACTTATTGAAAGCATCATTTGCTGCTTTAGTCCATATGTATTATGCATCCTTCTGTAGAATACTGGTTAAAGGTGCTGTTATTTTGCCGTATCCATGTATAAACTGTCTATAATACCCAAATAATCCTAAAATTCCTCTAAATTCTTTCAAATCTGTAGGTTGTGGCCATTGTTGAATGGCTATAACTTTATCAAGATTTGGTTGCACCCCTGTTGCCCAAATTTGATGTCCGAAATAGTTGTTTTGTAAGATTGTCAAAGTCGTTTGTAAGCATTTTATATGATCTTCCCGTGACCAAATTCATAGACTGAACAATAGGGTAAAATCCCAAGTATGATCACACTCTAAGTACCAGGACACCATGAGCAAATCCATATAAAAATTTAATATTATTTTCCATCCAAAATCTTTAACTTTTAATCTAAAATACTTAAGACAACAACTTTATTAACATTTTTTTATACATTATTTAACATTCTTATTTTTAGTCAACGTAAAACTTAAATTTACAATGAGATTTGAAAAGTATGTAGAAAAATCCAGTTATTTGAATGATCTAACATTCAAAATAAAAATCGGTAATAAACAAAGATAAAGTCTTCACAAATAAAGACTAGCCATTGCAGAGCACTCCTCGATAATGATAAGCTTGGATAGGACAAACCTATGACTTATTTCAAACTAAGAATTGTACTCTGAAGCATAAAAACCAATCTTTTCTCTTACACCCATTAAAAGCTGAGAAGAGTTATTGATAAAATAAGGGTAGTTTAAACAATAAAATCATAAAACAGGACCACATCATGAAAAGAGAAAAGTGGTGAAGAGAAACAAAGCAATTCTCATATTTGTTGCTAAATCATATTTATTTCATAATCTGAATTATATTTGAGGTAAATACATGAGAAGTGGCAGGCCAACATCATACTCATACATGTTATCAGCAAAGATCATGTACCCACTGCATTTAGAATACAAATTTGTCTAAAATTAGAATAAATCTACGATTGAACATTACCGTTGACACAGATAAACTAATCAGAATAGGTAAACACAACCACAACAGTAAAAAGAAATAGTTTTACAGCCCATTAATTTAGCACTTATTTATAAAACTTTTATATTGGTTCTCAGCTCATTAAACTTAGCACATGGAAGTACTCTGGTTAAAATGTCAGCAATTTGCTCTGCTACAACTGAACATCTTCTCCTTAGCTTCTCTTATAACATGAAACCTAAGATTGATAAACTTAGTTCTCTCATGTTAAATTGGATTTTCAGGAAATAGTTGTAATTGAATTGTGTTTACACCATGAAGCAATAGTTTCCTCGTACATATGATTTTAAGTATGTACATATCTACTTAATAGTAACATATTTAATGGAATCAAGTGTAACTTAATCTCATTAAATATATTTTATGATGATTTATAATATCTTTTATGATTATTGATATTCTTTTATTGATAATCTATCCACTTGTATTTCTTGAAAATTCACTTATCTCTTATTGATCGGATAACCCTCGATTGTTTGATGATTCTATTTTTCTAATTTTTCTACCGTGTCTGCTGTAGCTAAATACTGGCTACCTTCTTTATATGGATCTTGATAGCTGGAAACTTTATCGAGTGTACCCTCATTTTGTCCGACAAACTGCAAAAACCAGCGTTCACTCAAAAATAATGTGTTCAGAAAGGCATTTAAAGAGTATGTTGTTGGCATTTCTTATGCATAAATATACGAACAAAATTATGATAGATTTATTTGTCTTTGCCATAAATTCTATTTTATGGAGTGTAAACTATATATTTAGGAATTCTTTACTCATTTACCGATCTATGATATATAATGCTTGAGATGTAACTAAAACTATTCTTGAGCTTTCACCCTAATCTTTCGGGGAGCCTAGATGACTGCTGGGCACAGCAAATCATTCCGAATGCTTTTTTGATCCCTTGGCCTATCATCTACGGTACCAACCAAAAAAATGCTATCGAATAAAAGCATTGATAGTACTTTTTTGCAACAATGCATCAATAGCATAAACTCTCAGTATGTTTCATTTCAGTAGCAATAGCATAAACTCTAGTATGAGGAAAACTCTGCTTTTGCTTTTTTTTTTCACATCTTGTTCAAATGAATTTGAAAACTTGAATTGTTAAGTTCTGATCTTAAAGACAGATCTCAAACCCTTTGCTCCATGGGAGGGGATCTCCAACAGCCATTTTTCTCTGCTATTAAACATTCCACCAATTGAGTGTTATCGTTTTGAGTGAGAGATTTAAGAACCAGAGGTGTAAATTATTACCAAAATCATGGGGCATAGTATTGCCATCAGAAATGTGGTGAACATCCTCCCCAATTGATAAAATGCCCTTCCTGGAAGAAACTTTTGGTTCCACTTCATCTGGGAGTAATTACATTGTCAACGCTTTTGTTGCCAATCACTATTTTAGAGTCCAGATTTTGTAGCTTTATATACTCAATGGATGAAGAATGAGCATTTGAAGTAAATCAGCCCTTCCCAATTGGCAATCTTTCAAACACCAATGTTTCAAAGTTCAGAATTGTCTTCTTAAAATTGCAACATCATTCCCTAGATAAAGGAGCGGACAGGCATGACACTTGGCTACTTTTCCAAAGTATAACCATCGTTTAAAATAAGGTTTTTTATGCTTATGGTTGATGAAAGATAAGCCGACCTCTCGGATCAAAGTCATTAGTTTGACTAGATAGACATTGTTAAAAAATGGATCAATTTTGACTATATTAAATCAAACAAAATTATGAATCGCAACATGATATTATAATGATGAGATCTATTGGTAATTCTCAACCAACGGTTCTTCTTTTATTTTAGTTCTAGTCTTATCTCTAAGATCATATGATATTATAATGATGAGATCTATTGGTAATTCTTAAGCAACGGTTTTTCTTTTATTTTAGTTCTAGTCTCATCTCTCACATCATAGGTGACTTCTCACATCGGAAAGGAAATATAAAAGTGTATGTCCAGGAATGTTCTAACAAGAGAAAGAATTGGTATTTAAGCGTGTTGATTGATGACCCACCTCTTTTTTCTGGAAATTTACCTAATGTAGTAGTCTACAATTTACCGTCATCGTTTTAATAGAAAATATTATTTATAGTGAAAAGTGACAAAGCCGAAGGCAGCCCGACAATATAATACACATGTCAGGGTGATGAGTCATTATTTTCTCTTATTTACTTATCTTTCTGTACCTATTTTGATTAGTGATTTGTGCTTAAATTGCCTATTATTTTCTCAATTTCACTGTTTGGGCTTCATTTACTAGAAATTCATAATTTTATTTAATTTGGATTTTCTGAGCTAATTTTATTATTATTTTCAAGACAACTTTGAAATTTTATTGGGCTTGGAAATTAATTCTGGAATTGAAGAGGAGCTGCCATGTTATCAGTTTTTATTTTTAGTTTTTATTCGTTGGACCAGAATTGAATAAATTTGGGCCCATTAGGTTTAGTGTTCGGCACTTATTTAGGTCTAGCCGCATGTTATAGAGGAGAAGGTGAATAGAGAAGCACATAATTCTTTATTCTCTGCTTTTGAGATTCATTTTGTTCTCTCTCTGGAAAAACTGATTCTGTATTTATTTTCTTTTCTCTACAATTACGTTATGTTTTTGTTTCAATTCAATTTCGTTTTCTATTTGAATTCAATTTCGTTTTCTATTTTAATTCAATTTCATTTTCTATTTTAATTTCGTTTTGCGTTTAATATTCGTTTGCTTTATTCAAATTTAACGGAAGGCTAATTTATAAGTTTATCCTTATGATTTAGATTGCCATGAAGCTTTGAAGTTGTTGTTGTGTTATTTTTGCTCTCTTTGTTTTTTAACTCTTCATCATTTTATTTTTATGCTTAATATTTTTACTATTTCATGCTTAATGTTTCAGTTAATACGAAATTTGTGTCTCTATTCATGCTTAATGGACGAGTCACGTGTTGTTGAGATGGAATGAATGATGTATGTGAATGCTTAATTTGCATAAGGAAAACTTGTGTTAATTCTAGCTTAGTTAATTAATTCGGGTCGGAATTAGGGTTCAATAAGTTGAGCATGAATTTCTGTATCCTGTGATAAGCAGACTGCAATCTAATCAAGAGGGTAATTTAATTCAGTTAAGGAAATCTAATTCAGTTGTTGGTTTTTATTTTATTAAATTTCACAAACCCCCCATTTCTCTTTGTGTGTTTAATCCTTTGACAGGAGCTAGGTCCTTGGGAGATGACCTAGGAGTCACTTCCTAGTACTGCATTTAACTGCATTTATTTGATCAGATACGTCTTCGTCACGGGGCACATTTTTCATATAGGGATTTGACAATGGTGTAAGGCAAAACCCAAAGAGCTGAACAAGAGAGAAAATTAGTACCCAATTGGGATGACCCTATAAAATTGTTGACTCCTTTCAAAATGGAGCGTACAAATTAGAAGAATTAAATGGCAAACTGATATTGAGGACATGAAATGTCACTCGCCTTAGAATGTACTATAGTAAGAAAGCATTTGTGTATGAATTGACACAATATACTCTTTCTTTCCTTGGCTTGGATTTTATCCCTATGGAGGGTTTTGTCAAGTAAGGTTTTAATGCAACACGTAGATTAAACTTTCAAAAGCAATTAAGGATATTCCATATTAGATGTTTCTTTTTGTCGACTTTGTTAACACATCTCCAAGATTATAAAACACTCGGAGGCTAAGCAAAATCCTTAGTCCAAACGCCAACTTATCAATTTCTCGGAGGCTAAGCAAAATGCTTAGTCCAAATGTCGGCTTGTCAACTACTCGGAGACTAAAAAAAACACTTAGTTTAAACACCAAGTTATCAACTTCTCGAAGCATAAGAAAAACACTTAGTCCAAACACCGAGTTAACAGCTACTCAGAGACTAAGTAAAATGCTTAGTCCAAACGTCGAGTTATCAACTACTCGGAGGCTAAGTAAAATGTTTAGTCCAAACGCTGAGTTAAAATCGCTTGGTCTAAATAGCTTTAATGGCTAAGACAAAAACGCTTAGTCCAAAATAAAGACTTGAGTTTACTTATTCGGTTAACCTAAAATCGCTTAGCCTAACGAGGAGTAAAAATCACTCGGGTGAGTTAAAATCACTTAGTTCAAAAATTCTTAATGAGTTAAAATTACTCAGTTCTCAAAATTACTGATGAATTGAGATTACTCGGTTCTTTTGACGAAACTAGTTCAAACAAAAGTCATTATGTAGATGTTATATAAGTTAGTCATTGACCATGTTGTCATCAATGACATTATATATGATCACATCTGATGAAAGAAATCCATCACAATCCGAGATCGTTCAAAAATAAAAGATCATCACAATAATTCAAAATCACTTGAAAATAAGCGACCATCATGATTTGAGATTGTTTGAAAATAAATAACCATCTCAAAGTAGCCAAACTTATTAGCAAATCAAAATAATCTGACGACTAATTGCAAAATGTTAAAATTGTTCATCCATCAACTCAATCCACCTGCACCTCATTTATGGATTCCAAACTTGGGGGTCTTATGTACCTACTAGCATATTAGTACCAGATTCAATCGGATCTAATGTAACTTAATCTCATTAAATGTATTTTACAATGATTGATTGTATCTTTATGATTGTTGATATTCTATTATTAATCACCATAATTCCTATTTATTAGGAATAATTCAACCCTTATCCAAAAGGCCTATAATAGAGATTAATCTCTCAAGGGGTATTCACTCAATCTCATATCTATCCATTTAAATTTCTCTAAAATGCTCTTACTGACTTAAGCATCAGAGAATTTTTACAGTGGATCTCTACTCGGTGCTTCATCAGCAAAGCCTGCAACCATTGTAAGAGAAGATATAGCTTAGTCAAAACTTGGCTTTCTCAAACCCTATTCCACCTCGAAAGCTTCTAGCCCAATTCCAGTAAGAACAAAGTCTTTAAAAACTTTTCTAATCCATAGTATCTAATTTGAAGCAATTGTGAAAATAATATACTCTACTTTAGTTGAAGATTAAGCAATTACATGTTGCTTCTTTAAATTCATGAGAACACTCCACTACCAAGTAAAAGCAATACTCGTTATGTTATTTGAATCATCAATAGAACCAACTCAATCATTATTAGTATAACCTTCAAGCCTTCCATCTCCTTTGTTGGATCTTATACTAAAATTAATAATACCTTCCAAATATCTCATTTCCTTTACCTACATCAAAGTGTGTCAGAATTGGTAAGTGCATGAACCTTGAAAGCAAACTAGTAGAGAACATTGAAATTTACTAGATAACCTCTTAATGATAATTGAGAAGGGTGAATTGGATTGTATATGTAGAATGCAACTTTAATTTTTTACCAATACTTCTACTTGCTTTAATTCTTTACATAATCTCATTAATCATGATTCCTCTACCATCTAACGTGTTAAACTAGGTTATATATCTTCCAAATATGCAAATTTTCAATAAAGAATTTAATTTGAAATCATAAGAATTCGTTTTGTGATATATGTCATTTGGCTAAGTAAAGAGAATTCCCTTTTATCGCTCAATAACGTTCTTGCAAACTATTGATTTTCTACATTCTAACATTGAGGAACCTTATCATATTTTCACGTATGATCTTAAAAGGTGTTTTCTAACTTTGGTTGAAAATTATAGCAAGTTCACATGAGTTTATTTGCTCAAACAAAAATCATAAACACTTTGTATATCCTCTAAGTAGTTTTTTTCCCTAGTAGAGACTTAATTTCAATCACATATAAAACAATTTAGATTTGACAATGTAAGGCTTTAATAAACTTTCTTGCTTCCAACAAAACTCCTCCAATTCAATTGTGTAGAAAGTGTTGAGATTAAAACTTTAAATAAGTTTTGGGGCTAGTTGATTTGATTTTGTTGGCAAGAATCCAAGCTTAAAGATTTGATAAATCAATCTAAGTTTGAAGATTGGTTTGGTTTTATTTTTGTATCTTAGAATTAGTGTGTATTTGCTTGCTTTCATCATGATAAAAGTACACAAGAGCTCCAAGGAATCAAGAGAAAAATATGTTTTTCAAAAATAAGTTTTAGTGAAAATTTTTAATACTACACGAAAAACAATTGATTGTTTTTCATAATCAATCGATTGAATAATACTTCAGTAAAATAAATAAATTGAATTGAAAAACAACCTATTGATTTCACTTAAGTGCAGAACTGTTATAAAAGAATAGGTTCTACATCTTTCGTGAGTAACTTCTCAGAATTCAGATTTTGAGAAAACTAGAGATTTACAACTGATGTGATCTGAAAACTATAAAAACAATGTAATTGTTTCTTTTATTTTTCTGAGTTTAGTTTGAACCAAGGGAATGAATGGGCTTATCTATTCCTCTTCCACTATGAATTCTATATAAGGACACCTGTTGTACTCATTTTGGCAGATTTAGAATGAATACAAATTTTTGAAAATCTTGAGTGTGTCATATCTCAAGAGATGTTTCTCCTTTGCTTATCCTAAAGTGGTGCTTCATGGCTTATCTCTTGGTGGTGCATTGGGGTTCATCAAAGGGAAGTGGAGAGTTTCTCTCTTGGGATTTCTTATCTTATGAGTTAGGTCACAAGTGGCGATTCACCACCTTGTTTATCTCATAGATTTGAGTGGTGCAAGGTTCTTCTCAATTCCTAGCATTGATTCTTATCTTGTGGGCTAGGTCACAAGTGGCGAATTTGCATCTTGCTTATCTCATGGATTTGGGTGGCGCAAGATGTTGTTCTAATTCCTAGCATTATCTTTGTTTCTTGCATTTTTTTAATTATTTTCATTTCTAAGTTTTCCAAAAACTTTTGAAGATCATGATCATCCAATAATTCATTCAAGAGCTCTTCTTTGAAGCTTGAGTGGAACGATCCTACAACCTAAGCGTTTCCTCCATTACCATATACGTTTTTCGGCTTCTATTTTGTACCTCCGGCTTGGAGATTCTGCATCAGTTGGTATCAAAGAAAGGTTAGTCATAATTTTTTCTTTCAAATTCCTAGTGTGTCAAATTTTCTTCAATTTTGTTCAGTACTACATTTATGTTCTTAGTGTTCATCACATGTTCATCATTGTTCAATAACTTCAATCCATGAGATTTGTGCTATGTTGCTATTGAGTGTTACATATAAGGTCATTTTAGTGGAATTTTAATCTAGTTTCACACTCAGTTGTTGCAACTCCAATACTTCATTCCAAAATTATATATTTTCATTATTATAAGCACTTGTGAGTAAAAAGAAAAAAGAAAAAGTTTGCAGCAAAAGAATTTAAAAGAGAGAGAGAGAGAGAGAGAGAGAGAGAAAGTGCAACAATTGTATTCCAAATTCAGTGCATCCCACTTCTTTGTTAAAATTCTTAAGTGTCAAAGTGTTTTCTCTAATCATTGTTTTTCCACAAAGTTAATGTTTGTCTTGTTTGCTTGTCGGTAGTTAAATTGTTCTTTACTACTTCCTTGTTGTTGTGAGTTGTGGAAGGATACTTGTAAAAAGGTTCTCCGATGCCAAACTCAGTATGTGGATGTCGAAATGGTAGTTTTTAGGATTAGATTTTCGTACCTTGCATTGCTCTGTTGACACGGTATTTGTAAAGGTCAAAATATACGGTCATGCGTGATTGATTGATGGTCAGAGGACAAGCAACTTTTACAGTTTGTTATTGTCATTGGTTGTCTAATGAGCTGGAGTTCTGCCAACATAATATGCTTGTCCAACTATGTTTCATCTTAAATCGACTACTATCCAGCCATAATGGTACACTTGCCTCCCAAGCTCGAGGGTTAATCACGAGAGATGAAATGTTCAACACATCACACCGTATGTCGACTACTGTTCAGTCTCCACAATACATGAGTCATTGGAGAAAGAGCGAGATAAGCACTCGAGTGATTTGAAAGGCCTTGGGAGAACTTGGTCAAGACCACGATGGCCCATGACGAGGTTGTTTCAGAAAAGGTTCAGATGGAGCTAGAGTTGAACAAGATGAAAGACTATATTTTGACAATTCACTCCCTATCCTTCCGCTAAGCCGTTTGCCAAACTGTCTTATTTATGGTGTCTCCGAGAAGAACGAGATAGATGAGAATAAGAACATCTACAATGGGCAGTTGGTGCCAATTGAAGAGATTCCCCCTATTGCTGCAAAGGAGACTACAACTGTAATCGAGGAGGATATACCTTATGACGAGGAGCAGATGCCCTAGAATTGCTTCTTGTACTTAAAATTTTTTATGGTTGCTGTGTGCGACCGTTCTTGCCTTTCTTTCTTTTCTTCTTCTTCTTTCTTCATTTGTGTGGTTGCCTTGACCAACTCTTAGGCAAGATTTGTTTTGTAAAGCTTGAGCAAAGTTTGGCTATGAATATAGATGATTGTTAATTTTCTTTTATTGAATGAGCTATCATTTATTGTTATTTTATTCTATTGAGTGACTATCATAACTTACTTTCAAATGATGATGAGAGAGATGACTTCTTTGTGAATAGGCACATTCTGCTACTTATTATGATCATGGGTGACAACCTAGGTTAAGTTATGGGAAATCAATTTGAAGTGAGACTTTTCCCTTTGCGATTAAGTTATGGGAGACCACAATGGAGTGAAACTTTCGCTTTCGCGATTAAGTTATGGGAGATCACAATGAGTGAAACTTTTCCTTTCATGATTTAAGTTTTGGGAGATCATAATGGAGTGAAACTTTTCTCTTTGTGATTAAGCTATGGGAGATCGCAATGGAGTGAAATTTTTCCCTTTGCGATTAAGTTATGAGAGATCACAATGGAGTGAAACTTGTCCTTTCTCTTGTGTGGGCGAGAACTATTCTACAGGTAAAGACGTGTTTGTAAAATACTCTAAATGACAGAGAACGGTGTTCGCCGAAGCCTTTCATTAAGAGAACCTTCGTAAGGTTACAAGAAGCATGTGTTGCACTACATTTCACTTTTAACTTAAATAAAATTTTAGGTATGTGGCTTCCACATCCTAGGTATCGGTTTTCCCGACAAGCTTTCAAGGCGGTATACACCTTCCCTATTGAGTTTTGAACACGGAAAGGTCCTTCCTAGTTAGATGAAAACTTTCTCTCGTCTTTCCTTGCGTTGCTATGCATCCTCCATACGAGATCGTCTCACTGAAAGCATCTCGGTTTTACCTTGAAATTGTATCTTCATGTAGCTTCTAGGTTTCCAACCTAGTCTCTAATCCTCGCCTTATCTCTAAGCTCATTGATGAGGTCTAGACTAGACTTTCATTGTTCAAGTTCATCTCCAGCAGTTGCTGACACATCATGGGGATGTCGATTTCAACCGGATCATGGCATCAATTCAGTAAGCTAAGTTGTAGGGCTTTCTTGGTAGATGATTGGGGTGTATCCGTATGCCCAGAATACTTCCCAAGAGCTCCTTAAGTCATCTTCTCTTACTAAGTCGAATCTTTTCTTGAGTTTACGGAGAATGACCTGCCAACATAATATGCTTGTCTGACTACGTTTAGTCTTAAACTGAGCATTGCCCCGCCATAACGGTACAATATAAAATATATGTGGAAGAAAGAAAAACTGGTCCACGTTATAATATACGAAGATAGTTTAATAACTTTTACATGGAAATTAGATATCAAAATTATGTTAAGTCTAAATATATTACTTTGACTCCAAAACTGTTGGTCAAAATCCTAAAAAGTTTTGTTTTATTATTCCGTGACACGTTTATATATAAAATGTGATGCATAATTTTTTATACATGTTGGTATGCATAATCTTCTATGTAAATCTTTTTAAATTGATTGGCATATACATCTCATATTCTTTCAGATAAAAAAAAAAAGATGTGTTCCATTACAATTTGGAAGAGATTGCAATTTGTACAAGGTGTCAATATTAATTTTGAAAAGCACAATTAGACATTGAACTTACACATGTACTAAATTTGGTTTAAAATTTCTTGTCTCAAAGTGATGTGCTGTCATGCATTCTTTCACTCTATTTAATCTATGTATTACAAATGACATCATCCTCATGTTACTGGATCAAACTCAAATTGCACTCTTATATTGATTTGTAAATGTCGCAACCGGGACGGTGATCATAAATATATAATTTTATTTTCAAAACAGAGTTTAATAAAACAGGGGAGTCGCCACCATAATTTATTAAAGGAAAAATTATGGAAAAACCAAAAAAACTCGGATAAGGCAAGTTCACGAAACCGGATTTAGAATCCGGGAGTCGGTTACGTGTGGGGAAGGTATTGGCACCCCCACAACGCCCGTCCTAAGGCGGTACCTTTAATTAAATAAGTAAAATAAAGAGTGTGGTTTTTTTCAAAATATTTATTTTTCCCAAAAAGAATGCAATGCAAATGATAACAAAGAGAATATATTATTTTTTAAGGG
>Ga0123340_1002831_pt1 | contig 15936 bp, 18 predicted proteins | sample SirMexnodulemix_FD_89961 | JGI IMG/M metagenome (GOLD analysis project Ga0123340, IMG submission 89961) | Root nodule microbial communities of legume samples collected from Mexico - Siratro Mexico nodule mix | ecosystem: Host-associated > Plants > Roots > Nodule | place: Mexico: Nepantla... | reverse complement strand
GTTAAAAATAATTAAAAAATTTTACAAATTTTATACTTAAAACCTTTTCAAATCTTATTACTTTTTTTCTTAATTTAAACAATTAAATTTTTCAAACACTTTTATCTTCAATGCCTTCGTTAATCGAAATAAGTTATCAAATTTTGCATAAACATTCATTCGAAATACATCCCTTGATCCAAAAGCAAACAAAAAATCAATATAAATGTTATGATTGTAGATGAGAAAGATGAGTTACAAGTGAAATAATGGGTTCATGTTTTTTTCTTACAAAATTCCAAAAGTAACTGGACCCATCTACATGCAAAATTTCACATTAAACTATAAAAAAAAACAGATAAAAATAAAAATGAAACGCAACGCATTACGCAGACGAGACAGGGTCCCCTGCACTCCTCTTACTTACGCAATCATACAAGCAAGCAATAAAACCGTTAAACAAAGATCAAACAGTTCTTGTTTCCTATCAATATATCCAACACAAAATACGAATCCGAAACACACACCGTCCGATCTTCATCAACGCTTCCAATTGACGAATATATATAAACTTGCGAATTCACGAAATCCGATTCCGTGCGAAGGAAGGTTCGACCGAAGAACCTTCTCTGACTCGCCCAACCAACCCAAACGCTTTCTCATTCTACGCGCATCCCTTTCTTCTTCTTCAGATCCTTCAAAACTCTCAAAAAAGAAAAAAAATTCAGCGAAGAAGAAGAAGAAAATGTATAGCAATTTCAAAGAACAAGCAATAGAGTACGTGAAGCAAGCGGTGGAAGAAGACAACAAAGGGAATTACGCGAGAGCGTTTCAGCTTTACATGAACGCGTTGGAGTACTTCAAAACGCACCTCAAGTATGAGAAGAACCCTAAGATCAAGGAGGCAATCACGCAGAAATTCACCGAGTACCTGCGCCGGGCCGAGGAGATCCGGGCCGTTCTCGATGATGGGCCCAGCGGCCCACCTTCTTCCGGGGATGCTGCCGTCGCTACCAGGCCCAAGACCAAGCCCAAGGATGGCGACGGGGAGGATCCTGAACAGGCCAAGCTCCGGGCCGGGCTCAACTCCGCCATCGTTCGGGAAAAGCCCGACGTGAAGTGGAACGACGTGGCGGGGCTGGAGAGCGCCAAACAGGCTCTGCAGGAAGCGGTTATCTTGCCCGTGAAGTTTCCTCAGTTTTTCACCGGTGAGGTTTTGACTTTTTGGTTTTTGATTGTGCGATTCAGGGAACGGTGATTTTGTAAGCAGAAAATTGAAATTTGAATTTTCTGTTGGTTCAGGTAAACGTCGACCTTGGAGAGCGTTTTTGTTGTACGGGCCACCGGGGACGGGTAAATCGTATTTGGCCAAGGCTGTTGCAACAGAAGCTGATTCTACATTCTTCAGGTGGATTTCTTGATTTTCTGATGTTTTAAGCTTGATTGGGGATGTCTTGGGATGATGTTTTGCGAAATTGATTTTGGGGTGATGCGATTTGGATGTTTCTGTGTTAAAAGCAAGTTACCGCAAAACTTTGTGTTTGTTAGGTTTCATCTTGGATTTTCCACAATCATGTTGAGATACCACCAGTTAATGTGATTTTAGATTAATTTTTGTGTGTTTAGTTTCACGTTGAGGAATTTATCATGGGTCTAGAATTGATCATGAGTTGAAACAACTTTGGATAGTTTTAACAATAGTAACCTGCTTTTATAATAAAAATATCTGAACGTAAATCACTCCACTTTGCAATCAGTTTTAACCACAATCAATTCATCAAACTATTAAGTTTGTCAACCCTAATCCAAACACGCACTTAGTAATTCAATATATTTCTTTTAATTCAACAAGAAATTAGCTGAAGTTATTTAAACTCAAAAGCAATTATAGATCCAAAGTCAAATCCTTAACGTCAAACCGATCATGTGAACATTAAATTAGACAACATTAGTTCAAATTTCAACATGATTTTTGTGAGAACAGAAGTTCCACGTCAGTGAAAATTTAGTGTGGTGCACACTTTCCTTGTTACAAATGGAACACAGTGTTGTCGTAGTATGGCACGCCAAATCCATTTCCTTTTCTTTTTTACTACCTTAGTGCTTGAGAAAAATTAAGTGAGGACAAAATAGTTTCTCCTGTTAGGTTCTCACAGAAAACAATGTTGTTGGTTTCTCCTTGAAGTTAGAGAGAAGAGTATTGTATTTCTTCTTAAAAATTACGTATTTGTCTATTATATGTTTGTACATCTTTTATTTTAGTTGTGAGTTCCTATTTTGTTACTTTGGTACCTAAAGTGGTATAAGAGTTTGAATGCTGATTTATTTTGCTACTATTGATGTTGGAATAGTGTTGTGAAGAAATCTTAGTATGTCTTGTGATTGCATCTAGTCTAATCTTTCACATCAAAAAAGAATTATTATTTTTACTGGATATAAAGTGTGGTAGTGTGAATTTGTATGTTCAGAAAAGTTTTGACAAAGAAAAGTCTTGATATTTAAGTGTGTCCATTAGTGACCTATCTCTCTTTTCTAAGAACTTACTTGGTATACTGTTGTATGGTCTATTGATGTTGTTCTAGTAGACAATACTATTCATAGTGAAAAGTGAACGGTTAACCATGATAGCAAAATATTAGATAGAGAAGTTCAATAAGAATAATTTCTCACGCAAAAACTGTAAGACTAAGACAATTTTGACAAAAGACAAATTGTGGAGATGCAATTGAAGAAAGACCCATGGACATCACGAATCTATGGTGGAAAGAAATTAGTGACAATGTTATCACAAATTTGAACTTAGCAATGATTGATGTGGTTTTGTCTAGCATTGTGGAAAAGACTCGAAGGAGAGTTGATACACTCTCATCAAATTATGAGTTTAAGTCACTTCATACAAGAATATTTGTAAACAGAAAACTCTATACTCTTTGACTGAGTGAGTATACATTGATGATAGACCACATCAATAATCTGAATGTGTTATTTGTTTTGCTTTTAGCGAAAAATTTAACATAGTTGGAAATGAATTTGTGAAACTTTTGCTTCTGACTTTACCTGTTTTGTATGATAGAAGTAGAAGTCAAACTCGTGTTTGATCAAAGTTACTAAGTAAGAAGAATATCAAATGCCATTGTGGCAAGAGAGGACACACAAAGAAAAGTTGTTAGCACAGGAAGATTGGGGGGAAAGAACACTGAAGCATTAACCTCTCAAGGTTGTGTTGCAAGTACATCAGAAGATGAAGATATTCTAGTTAACAAACTAGTAATAAGTTCTAACGATGGAATCAGGTACAACTTGGCACTTCACTCCACATGGAATCAAGTACAACTTGGCACTTCACTCCACATCGGGATTGATTTTACACTTATGAACCTATCTTAGGTGGATTTGTGTTCATGGGAAATGATCTTCGCAGAGAGCATTGGAGTGCTATTAAGAGAATCCTTAGATACATTGAAGGAACCTTAGGTGGTGCATTATGTTTCAAATGATCAAAGTCAGGTGTTAGAGGCTATGTTGATTCAGATTTTTGTACGTGATCTTGATAAAAGGATATTTACTACTATGTGTTTACACATGCAGGAAGGGCGGTAAGTTAGTTATCTAAATTACAGGATGTTGTAGTTATGTCTACTACAAAAGTTGAGTACATGACAATTATCCAAGCATGCAAGGAAGTTATATGGATTCAAAGGTTGATGGAGGAACTCGACACAAACAACATAAGATTGTTGTGTATTGTGATAGTTAGAGTGTCTTGCACATTGTAAGGAATCTTGTCTTTCATTCCGAGAGAAAGCAAATTGGTATATGCTATCATGTTGTTCGAGAAGTAGTAAAGGAAGGAAATGTGGATATGCAAAAGATTCACAACAATGAAAACCTAGCAGATGTTATGAAAAAAACTGGTTAGCATTGACAATATTATATGGGTTTGATCCTATTGTGACTACCTATCAGAAAAATAAATAAAATGGATGACAAAAAATATAGCATGTGTGACGATTTAATTAATTTCATTAAAATCTTTAAGTGGGAGGATGTGAGAAGAGAAGTCCCACATCAAGTGAAGTTTACTTTGATGCTTACTTTCTTTGTTGTAATAGAAGCACAATATTTTCTTAGTAAGACACACCAAAATCACTTCCTTTTCTTTTCTATTGCTTTAGTGCTTGAGAGAAAAATTAAGAAAGAAAAAATAGTTTCTTCTGAAGGTTCTCCTAGTAGTTGTTTCTCTTATTTCCAAGAGAGAGTGCCATTGTTTTCAAATGAAGTTTGAGAGGTATTGTAATTTTTCTTTCCTTTAGTAAAGTATCATTATTGAATATTGTCTAGTTTGCTCCTCTTTTCGACTTTTATTTTAATTGTTATTTCTTATGCTATTACTTTGGTTTCTAACAGATTTTGGATTATCCAATGTGAATTGAAACATACACTAAGTTTGGTGGATGAATGTGTGTCCATATGGGGATGATTTCACATCATTGTCAACGTTGTTATTGTTGAAATGTTCAATTTGAGTGACATTGCTTTGAACATATTCATGATTATGATTGATTTAGTTCCTCGTGCTTGTGCATGAAAATCAAACAGTCGTGTCTTCACAGTATTTTGTATGGACAAATAAGGTTGTAAACGTGAGTGCTTAGGTGGGCATTTTTTTGCAGAATTTTTTAACTTTTGAATTCTTCTTCAGTGTTTCTTCATCAGACCTGGTTTCAAAGTGGATGGGTGAAAGTGAAAAGCTGGTTTCAAATCTTTTCGAAATGGCTCGGGAAAGTGCACCTTCTATCATATTCATTGATGAAATAGATTCTTTGTGTGGTCAGCGTGGAGAGGGTAATGAGAGTGAGGCTTCAAGACGAATTAAAACTGAACTGCTGGTTCAGATGCAGGTAATAAATTTATGATGTCAAGTGGGTATGGGGATATGTTGATTAGATCAATATTTTTTAGTTTACATCTGAATTGCATTATGTGGAACTAGTGAAGAAGCTTGTATAGCGGTTTAGGATGTTGATGACTTATCCTTACTTTATTTGAGAACAAGGTTGAATGAATTAAGTTTCATCTCCTTATCAATAGTTTTTGGGTCTTTTTTGTTTCCTTTAATAAGCCATCTAGAGCTATGTGACACATTACCTTTTGTTGTTGAGATGTCTGTATAGTCAATATGAGATCTCCAAACACCCTCCCTCACACCGAGGCATGCAAATCTCATGCAGGACTAGATATTTTTGGGTGGTTTGATAGTAGTTCGATAGCGGATAACATGATGAACCCATCAAACTTGGTTAAGATAGGCTCTAAATCTTAAAAAGTGAGTTTAAGTCTAACTCATCTTCACAAAATTGGCTTATAAGGTGAGGATTGCCCCCAGTTAGACATTGTAAATTGACCTTATCTCTAGTTGATATCGGATATCTAATAATTTGTGTCTTGGAATATTTTGGAAACTTAGAATATTAATTTGTTGCTTCTTTGGGTTAGTAGCCTTTTCATATTAGCTGGAGTAATACTAACTATACTAGTCCTATTTTTTAATAATTATTGTTTTATAATAGCTAGGATTAATGCAGCGAGTAAATTATATTTATGTCTAACTCAAACTTACAAAAATGGGTTATAAGGTAAATATTACATCCCACTTATATATAATAATCTACCTTTATTCTTATTTGATGAGGGATTTCTAACACTAACCAAGAAGGACATAAAAGGAAGCTTTTAAGAAGCATCATAGGACAAATAATATCGTTGAAGATTTGGTCTTTAATTGAGTTGAATGATCCCGTGCGCTTCATGTTTTATTATAGAAAGGACTGTTATATTATATTTTCCACCATATTTTAAGAATATCATTGTCTTTATTCTCGTTCTCCGTTCTCCTTGCCACCTAAACATTATAAATTATAATACAAACAATTGTTATACTTCATATATTCTACAAATTTCTCATTGTATTCCACCATTGTGCAAATTGCCTTATATCTACATCTATTATATTCTTCTTTTTTGTATTTCCTTGTTTCCTGAAATCGCAACTCTTGACATAAATTATTCAATATTTTAGCTGTGTGAACATTTGCAGTTGTTTTCTTTTTGGGCATCCATAATCACTCGACTGGTCAAGCCTAGATTTGGTTATAGTATTATTACTTTTTTTTTAACTGTAAAAGAATCTGTAAAGTAACGTATTGGATGATTTTTAGCCATATGGAAAGTTGCACGCACTTTTTGATTAATGACTCAAGTCTTGTCATATTTAGCTTTCTTTTTTATTAAGCTGAACACAGTAGCTAGTATCTTTTTTCTTTCAAAAAATAGTGTTCGAACTATCCCCTCCCCCTGTAATTAATGTCATTATGCATCCTTGTTTTACTAATTCAGAAGATTCAAGGTTTCCATCATAATGTAGGTTTTCCACTTTACGTTGTAGGGTGTAGGACACAATGATCAGAAAGTTCTTGTTCTAGCAGCTACAAACACACCTTATGCTCTAGACCAGGTAAGAAGAAAATAGTTCTGGTTACTAATTCTTATTCTGAGTCAATGGGATGATACTATTTTGATTAATCAAGTTGTTATTGTAGGCAATAAGGCGACGTTTTGATAAGCGAATATACATACCCCTACCAGATTTGAAGGCTCGCCAACACATGTTCAAGGTATGGGCAACATACACGATTCATCGAAGGATTGGTCTTATTATGTATTGTGAATCTAGCAAACGGTCTTACTATGTCTTTTTCTTGGTTGATACATTGAACAGGTGCACCTAGGAGATACTCCCCATAATTTGACCGAAAGAGATTTTGAACATTTGGCTCGCAGGACAGAGGGGTTTTCAGGTTCAGATATATCTGTCTGTGTAAGTTTGACTGCTATGTGAAATACCTGGTTACAATGATAATTTTTATTTATATCAATTTCAAGGTAAAGGTAATTGTACCTATTCTACAGGTGAAAGATGTTTTATTTGAACCCGTTCGCAAAACCCAAGATGCCATGTTTTTCTTTAAGAATTCTGAGGGTATGTGGATTCCATGTGGACCAAAGCAACAAAGTGCAATACAAATTACGATGCAGGAGCTTGCTGCGAAAGGACTTGCTTCACAGGTATTCAAGCTGATGCAGATTTTGATGACAGTAGGACTCCAGAATTTCATTTTCTAACACATTATTGAAGAGTAATAATTTTTATGTTCCTGTTTGCTCTACAGATCCTGCCACCACCTATATCGAGGACAGATTTTGACAAAGTACTTGCTAGACAAAGACCCACTGTAAGCAAGGCCGACCTCGATGTTCATGAGAGATTCACAAAGGAGTTCGGAGAGGAAGGATAATTCTGACGGAATTTTTCTTCGACTATCTGCACTAGTTTAAACATTTTAATTTGTAATTTACAGAACTATTGGATCAAGTGAAGTGCATAATTTTACTTCTCATAAATTGTGTATAAAAACAGTCTGAAATTATCAGAAAAATAAATTTCATGTGAATATGTGGCGCTGGTTACTCATTTTTGTCTGCATCTCAATGTAGGATTCACAAATTTTAGGGCTTTTTATGTTTTGAGTGCTTTTTTCAAATTCTAGGGGGGCTGAGAATTTCAGCTGCCGTGCTTCACCAAGCTGTAAGAGACAGACTAATTTAAGCATAAAACACAGCTTCAACAGATTGTTCAACCAGATGTGAGATTAGTTTACACTGCAAATTACTCCTAAAAGAGCACGTAAATTGTATAAGGTGTGATTCATCTAAGTGAAAATATTCTTGGCAAGGTTTCCTGATAGAGTTAGAAGTCATCGACAGAAACAGATAACTTTTCAGTCACCTCTTTGTTTGAATCTTTGGGACCGCCACATGATGATTTGAAGTAACGTGTAATCTTTCTAGTTACGATCAGTTCTAAGTGTGAGGGTGGTGATCTGCCAAATAGACATATAAAATCAAAATAGTTTGTGATTTAGATGAAAAACTAGTAATAAGCAAGAAAAACCTCACTAGAAGGATTCAATCATTCTAGTATTAACTATTTTCTGATATAAATAAATAAATTTTTATTAATTTTCTTATTATTTAACTTAGGGAAGTCAATTACAGCATAAAAGTAGTTTATTTTTCTTAATGATAGAACTCTGTGAGATTTTTGACAAAATTGTATTTATCTTAAAACAAAATTGTGTATTTACATATAATTGAACTGTTCAAATTAAACCAATCCATTTTTATTGAACCGGTTTGATTTGGATTTTGTATTTTTCTTTTGGAATATTCAAATCAATCTGAACCAATGAAATTGTTGTGGATTTTATTTTTTTCAAAATCTGATCTAACTCGAACACCTATAGCAGAAACAATTGAATACCGGAGTATCTTTGGAAGAAGCATGCAGTAAAATGAACTATGATTTTTTTTTCTTTTCTCTAAAAGACTCTAATGGACTGTAGCTTTTGGTATCTGGGTGTGAGCATATGCCATTTGTGGTAGCCAGTAACACTCTCAAGTTCAGACAAAAGGGAAGACCCGTCGTCCTTTTATGTTTTAAATATTGGACAATTTGTGTTAGTTCTCTGTAATGTAGCTGTGAATGATCCAAGTTTGAATCAAATAATTGCTGTTTATAATTCGTCCAAATGCTGTTAGTTCGTTAAATATATATTCATCTTATCTCCTTTTGTGAATGTCATCTTACTTTCTATAGAATCCCAATTATACCCACACCAAGTAATACACAGAAAAATATAAAGCCGGCAACTGAATTTTTTTATGTCTTTGCCTATAAAAATGGACGAATCACCAACCACAAAATTAGTCACCATTTCCACGTCCAGATTTCTATTCTGGACCCTTTCAGTGTATCATGGAGTTTGCCAAAGTTCTAAGCTTTTCCACCCTTCTCCTTTTCATTGGGTATACTTTGGTGAATGGATCCACCCCTAAGGTAAGAAGCATATTCACTTGGACTTCATGCATGCATGCTGTCTACGTGAGTTGCATGCATGTACTAGAAGCTCTAAACTACTTGTATCCAACTAAACTAACTCTTGGATTTGCTTTGATACAGCATCATATAGTTTATATTGGAGATCATTCACACCCTAATTCAGAATCCGTAATCAGAGAAAACCATGAGATACTAGCTTCAATTACTGGAAGGCATGTCACCCAATTTGAGATAAAATTCATGGAATTAATTATACCTATCAATGTTTTTCTAATTTTAATTTATTTGAAAAAGAAATAATTTTGGCCAAAATGGACTTCCTGTGTATACATTCTTTATACTTTTCAGCCTGAGTGATGCAAAAACAGCAACCATCCACCATTACAGTAAAAGCTTTCAAGGCTTCTCAACTATGATTACACCTGAGCAAGCTAGTAAACTTGCAGGTATTGTATTCCAGTGTTATATGCTTCTAGATTCACTATATTGGACAAGGAAACAATGAAGACTAATTCAATATTTTGAAAATGGACTCTAGATTTAAAATGAGTGGCTCCAATTTGGAGTTGTATTTTTGCTCAAAAGTTTCAGAGTGAAAATACATATTCTATATGGAATCCACCAACCATTTACTTGCTCAGGCTCTGAACAACGTTTTGAATTGTGTTTCAGAACATAACTCGGTAGTGTCTGTTTTTGAGAGCAAAATGAATAAACTCCACACAACACATTCTTGGGATTTTCTTGGATTGGATACTAACTACGTGAGCAATCCTAAACCATTAGACACCGCATCTGAAGTTATTGTTGGTGTCATTGACTCTGGTTAATACTTTTTTTTACACTCTCTTTTTTCTCTTCACACTCTTTTTTCTGTCATTTTGATTAAAAATGAGTGACTCAACATTGGTTTTCAGGAATCTGGCCCGAATCGGAAAGCTTCACTGATCATGGATTAGGTCCCGTGCCCAAAAGATTCAAAGGAGAGTGTGTTACTGGTGAAAACTTTACACTAGCCAATTGCAACAAGTAAGAATTCAAAATCCATCATTTTCTGTTTTTAAGATTGATGTACAATATTGAAGTAAATAAATTTCGCATTTGAAGCTGTTAAAGAGTTATCTAAAATCATTCACATGTTTTCACATAATAGTTTAAAATTTGGGATAGTGTTAATCTGTGACACGCTATTAGGATGTCTACGACAAAGTGGTCTAGATTTCTACTTCTAACTTTGCCAACCCAATTCATCTAATAAGAAAAACTAGATTTCAGCACAAGGTAGATGGACCTGTGTATTATCCACGCTTCAAAGTTCATAGCATTCTCTTACATGAATGAATGTGTTCAGATTCATTATACAACTATTCGTGTTCCCACACCCAATAGGCTAAACTTTTTGGATAGCAGATTTATGTCAGATACTTGTGCTATGCTATAGATATGCAAAGATTATCAGGATCAAATAGTTGTATTTTACTGTATATCATCATTCTTTTACACCCTTATCATTTGCTAACTATGTCACTCACCTGGAGTTTGGATTTTTCAGGAAAATCATTGGTGCTCGGTTCTATTCAAAAGGGTTTGAAGCAGAAATTGGTCCTCTAGACGGTGTTGTGAATAAGATATTTTTCCGGTCAGCACGAGATCATGATGGACATGGAACACACACAGCTTCCACAATAGCAGGGTCCACTGTTGCTAATGCTAGCTTATTTGGCATTGCTAAAGGAACAGCTAGAGGTGGTGCCCCAAGTGCAAGGCTTTCCATCTACAAGGCCTGTTGGTTTGATTTTTGCAGTGATGCTGATATTCTTTCAGCAGTGGATGATGCTATCCATGATGGCGTTGACATACTATCTCTTTCTCTTGGTCCCAATCCTCCTCAACCAATTTACTTCCAAGATGCAGTCAGTTTAGGAGCATTCCATGCATTTCGAAAGGGTATTCTTGTTTCTGCTTCAGCTGGAAACTCAGTTTTTCCACGTACTGCATGTAACGTTGCTCCTTGGATCCTCACTGTTGCTGCTAGCAGTATAGACAGGGAATTCAGTTCAAATATCTACCTTGGTAACTCAAAGGTCTTAAAGGTAAAGTCAATAACGAACATTTTCTAAATTTTAACACCAATATACATCTAATTCATATCAGTCTTAGTTACGAAATTAATAATGGTCTATAATATAAATGCCATCAGGGTTCTTCTTTGAATCCAATAAAAATGAAGCAGTCTTATGGTTTGATATATGGAAGTGCTGCTGCAGCTGCTGGAGTTTCAGCTATAAATGCAAGGTATTCTCTTTGTTATGTGGCTAAGCACAAACTTTGTTGTTGTAAATGATTTTAAGTCCAAGACATGTAGAGTGACATGATTGAATTTTTAATCCTATTTCCTTGATTTCTCCATGTAACAGCTTCTGCAAGAGGAATACTCTGAATCCTACCTTAATAAAGGGTAAAATTGTGATCTGTACAATCGAGAAATTCAGTGATAATAGACAAGTGAAGGCCATAGAAATAAGGCAAGGTGGGGGTGTTGGAATGATACTTATTGATCATAATGCCAAAGATGTTGGTTTTCAATTTGTCATCCCAAGCACTCTCATTGGTCAAGATGCTGTAGAAGAGCTTCAAGCATATATAAAGACAGATAAGTGAGTTTTATAAGTTTGTCAAATAGAGAAATAAATCTCTAATATCAAAGTTAGTCACACTTCATTGTCCGCTAATGCTTTATTATGTCAGGAATCCCACTGCAAGAATCATCCCAACAATAACCGTAGTTGGTACCAAACCTGCACCAGAAATGGCAGCTTTTTCTTCCATGGGGCCAAATATAATAACACCAGACATTATTAAGGCAAGTTTACTTAGACTCGTTGGACTATACGTTTAGACTGCATGCACCGGATTCTTCCTTATTAACCTTTTTGTTGACTCAGAATGAATAGAAATGACGTATCCAAGTATAAATCTAGTCCCACGTTTAATAGAAATAAAAAAATTGCACAAATATAAAAAAAGAAAACTCAAAAAATTGTACAAATATAAAAAAAGAAAACTTAGAGACCCAATATCTTAAAATTTTGAATTAAAAATAATATCATTTTTTTATTCTGACTCGTCTCATTCTTGCTTAATCTACAGCCAGATATCACAGGACCTGGACTGAATATTTTGGCAGCATGGTCTCCAGTAGCAACTGATGCCACAGTTGAACAACGACCTGTCAACTATAACATCATTTCAGGAACATCAATGTCTTGTCCACACATAACTGCAGTTGCAGCAATTATAAAATCTCACCACCCATCTTGGGGTCCTGCAGCCATAATGTCTTCAATAATGACAACAGGTTAGTTTTTCATGCTTCAAAAGTTCCCAGCAACTACCAAAGTCATGAGAATACATGTTTTCTTACTGTGATCATCTTAAATTAATGCCATTTTTTCCCAATGTCACAGCAACAGTTACGGATAACACACACCAACTCATAAGACGACAACCTAATGGAACTCAAACCACACCATTTGACTATGGCTCTGGACATGTCAACCCAGTTGCATCACTCAATCCAGGATTAGTATATGAATTCAACTCCCAAGATGTTCTCAATTTTCTCTGCAGCAATGGAGCAAGCCCAGCACAACTTAAAAACCTCACTGGTGATGTTACTCAATGTCAAAAGCCTCTTACAGCTTCCTACAACTTCAATTATCCTTCAATTGGAGTGTCCAACTTGAATGGAAGTTTATCAGTTTATCGTACAGTTACTTATTATGGTGAGGAGCCAACAGTGTATTCTGCAAGTATTGAAAATCCATCTGGTGTGAAGGTTACAGTTACTCCAGCAGAATTGAAGTTCTGGAAAACTGGGGAGAAGATAACTTTCAGGATTGATTTCTTGCCTTTCAAGAAAAGCAATGGAAACTTTGTGTTTGGCTCCTTGATATGGAATAATGGCAAACAAAGGGTTAAGAGTCCTATTGGTCTCAATGTACTCTCTACTTAATGAAGAGTGCTTCTTGGTCCTTATCATTATTGGGCTTACACCTAAGAAAATGCATTTATTTATATCACTTTGATTTCTGCTATAAAAGAAAAGGTTCAGCTCAAACCAATATTCTCTGATTCAATGGCAGAAATATCAACTTCTATTGGCTGTGTTAATTAGATGCGCATGTTCTCTGAATCATGGTAAAAGTAATTAGTATTGTATTACACATGTTAATGGCACTATATCGCTGTGCCTGGATAGTTAGCACAAAACTTGTTACGTTCTTGTATCAAATCGTATAAATAGTAAAAGGGAGAGTTAAATATATTAAGAAACTTGTATAACTTCTTACTATGTACATACAGTAACTTATAAAATTTTGTTATAAAAATGATTATAGATCTCTCAAGAATAAGTAACATATTAAAATATGAAAAAACATGTAAACACTATATTATGCAAGTGTTGAAAATCCATCTGGTGGGAATGTTAGAATAGGCTGAGAGGGTGCTTGTGTTGGGTTGTCCATGTTGGGTTGGCTCCTCTTACTCGTCCTCGGCATATAGTCTTAACCTCTACTCTCTCCTTACCTCCCAGTGTATCTAAAACCCTATCCTCAAAGATAGAAAACCTCATTGAGTATTCTTATGTTCCAGAAGATGCTCAAATCTCAGAAACTCAGAGTCCTTTGTTAAGCCCCTATAATATATTCAGAAGACAAAGATCTGCACTCAAGATCTATCACTAGACTTATCTCATCAAAAAGACCCCATGTCAAGGAGTATGTCCAATCTTCCAGAATGGACCAATGTTCTTTAGCTGCCACCTCTGAAGAACAATATGTCAACATCGAGATCCCCAAGGATCTGATCAGGCACTGGCAGACTGAAGGATACACCCACCTCCATTATGGAGCCATCAGACTCGTTCTCTCTCTTCATGGAAGAAGAGGACTTCCTGTTTCAGCTAGAGTCTCATCACTAGACTCAAGCTATCTGCACTACGAACATGCTGTCATTGGCACTGTCCTAACCACTCTTCATGCTGGAAGCGTCGTCCTGACTATCTTTCCCAACTTCAACGTCAGTCTGAGAGATCCCACTATCTCTCAAAGGTTAAAGGTCTAGATCCAGATCACTGGAGCTGAACAAGTCTTTGAAGCACTTTCTGCTACCCTCCATCATCAGATCATCTATAGGCTTCAAGATCATGCTATTGATCTTGCTTTACCCTCTTGCAAAGACGGTGCTCTCTTCATTTTAGCCAACAACCAAGAAGATACACCTTCAATAGTCCAGATCCCACGAAATATTTCTCAACAAGAACTACAAAAGCTGGTACCGATGCAGTGGGTTACCAACTTTGAGAAATTACACATGAATCAGAAGCCTATGAAACTGACGGAAGCCACTTTTAGAAGGTCAACAGATGGTACTGTGAAGACCATCTTTAAAGCTCCTGAGGAAACTCCAAGTTCCAGTTCCTCCATTTTCCAATCACTAATGATTTCACCTGTCATCAAAGAAAGAAAGATACCACTAGCAGGAGTTTTCCCTGTTGGAAAACCCCTCTTCACTGACAAGGTGAACGGGCACTTCATCTGGGATATTAACCCAGATCTGTGCGATTCTGATTGTGACTGCTGGAAACACACTGGAGATTCGAGTGATGATGAGGATGAAGATGATGAAAAAAGTGACCTTGAAGACTCTTGTAAACCTCCTCCCTCACAACATAAGAGATTTGGTCCTGATAATGGTCCCTGGATCGGGATCAGGAATCAACGAGAACCAGATCCAGATTGGAAATTTTTGAGGTGCCTGGAGATCTTACAACAAGAAGAATCCAAAACCTTTGAAGGATTCAACGTCTTCAGACCTTCTCCTGTCTCTCACGCCTCGCCAATTCCATGCATGATGTTCAATACTGCTTCCAGTGAAGATTTTCCACCTCTTGAGAGAAAGACTGATCCAGTCAGCAAAATCTCCTCAAAACCTCATGTTGTTAGCCAAGAGGTTGGTGCTGACGGTAAGACGAAACCTCTAAGCCAAGCTGAAGAGGTTCTAAACTGGCAAACTGAAAATGCCAGAGCCCAGAACTCCATCCTACAAAGACTAGACCAAAAGATGGAGACTATCTCTATGCATCTGGAAAAATCTGATGAGAAGCTTCAACTCCTGTCCTCCAAAATGAGGAAATATTATAAACAGCTTTCTTCGGAAATTTCCAGACTAGAGGAAGAATGGAAAAGTATGACGTTCGGAGAAGCATCACATGCAAAAGAAAGGGAAATAAGGAGGCTTAAAGCCCAAATAAAGGATATTGATGACTATATCGCTGCCAAAGAAAGACAGCAGGCTGACACTTTTCCTTCTCTGTTTAATGCCACCCAGCCGTATACTTCTTTCCAAAATCCTTCTTCTTATTTCCAGCCAAAGCCAACTTGGTCATTACCTACTGCCTCTCCTCATAGAGCCAGGCAAAACCCAAAAAAGAAAAAACCCAAACTTTCCATTTGTCCTCTGAAGAATCTGCCAAAGAAACCCAATCTTCTCCACTAAAAAGACATATTGTCCAAGAACAATTCCAGGACTTCCAGGACCCTTATTCACAATTTGCCATTGAACTAGTCATTATCTCTTCCAGCCCAACTGAAGAAATCAGTGACACTTCTTCTGATAATTCTGAATCCTCAGAAGAACCAGGATTTGCAGATGTTACTCAAATCCTTATGACATCTAGAACCAGATTAGAAGTGCGTCATGAACCTATTTATGACTCTCCTGATGACGAGATCGATTCAGCTTCATCCAAAGTAAAAAATCTCAAGGTTAATGGAGGACCCTGGTTCACTCTTGATGACATACCACCCAATAAATGGAGGGCTCGCCTTATAGAGTTTGGAGCATGGCTGGACACAAAGATGATGAAGGAACCAGACACCTACAAGGTGATTGAAGAATTCTGTTGCAGAATGACAGGAACACTGAAAGAATGG
>Ga0123340_1002830_pt1 | contig 15940 bp, 10 predicted proteins | sample SirMexnodulemix_FD_89961 | JGI IMG/M metagenome (GOLD analysis project Ga0123340, IMG submission 89961) | Root nodule microbial communities of legume samples collected from Mexico - Siratro Mexico nodule mix | ecosystem: Host-associated > Plants > Roots > Nodule | place: Mexico: Nepantla... | reverse complement strand
TTATATATATATATATATATATATATATATACAAATCCTGATATTTTCTTATTGAAAAAAGTGATAAAAAATGCATTCAATTGCTTGAAGTACACTATACATTCAATACTTACCATAAAAAATAAAAATATCATAAAGAATTTAGAACTATTGATTTAATGTAAAAATGCAAACTCAAGAGGATGCAATCATGCCACACAGAGCGTCTAAGAAAAAGACACTAGACATTATCTTCGAATTTGAAAAGTGCACCAGAGTCACTGAAAGTCTCTAAAACTTTTTTTCTCATTAATGATGCTTTTTAATCCATTCACCTAATGAACGTTATAATAATAACCATAATAATAATAATTTTAATTTTATAATAAATATAATATATGAAAAGGTGAAATTTAAACCAGTGAGAAAAATGAAAGAAGAGAAAGATCGGAGAGAGTGTTTGTTTGTAGCAGAGGCGAGAGGCAGCGACCAGCTCAGATCGGCATCCCTATTTCTCCGTTCTGTTTTTGCATTCTTTCTATGCAAAAATTCTCCCTAAATTCCAGCCTTTTATTCTTCTCCCTTTCTTTCTAGTCCATTCTTTTGTTCATCTTATTACCCATTTCACCACCTACCTTTTTCTCTTCCTTCCCCCCACTCTCTCTCTCTTACATTCATCTTAAAGGATCTCTTGTTCCCTCATTTTTCCTCTTTTTTTCTTTTCTTTTTCTTTTTTTTTTTTCCCACCTGTTTCTTCCTGGTTCTCATCTTATCTCTCTTTGCTTGAATATTCAACCCCCACTTTTTTTTCTGTCCACAATTCACATTTATAAGTGTTTTCAATAGACTCACCCAAGATATTTGAGCTCAATACATCAAAGTCTCAGGCTTGCTCGAGGATGCGGAAAGGGTCTTTCAAAACTTTGCCCTTTTGTTATCATTTCTGACCCAAACCCTTGTTCCCCCAAATCTTGTTGCACCCATTTTGTTTCTGACAACTTTGCGGCGTTTCCTCACCTAATCTCGAGCACCCAGGTCCTTGGAATGGACCATTTCTCGGTTTCAGACTAGTGGGTAATTTTCTTATTTGACAAGGTCCTTCCTTTTCCCTATTCATAAGACAACCCAGTCTGAACACCGAAGCAAAGGCAAGCCCAGCCCCTTTGTTGTGGCCGTCTTTCTTGATCTGACACAAGAAAAAATGTATGGGACCAAAAGCAAAATTGACCTTGCCTTTGAATACCAATCTCAGGTAGCAGTTTTGAGGCCCAGCATCCATTCCAGGAGGGCAAATCTGACTGTGAAATTCCAAGACCTTTATGGATTCACAGTGGAAGGGAATGTGGATGATGTGAATGTGTTGAATGAGGTAAGGGAGAAGGTGAGGCAACAGGGAAGAGTTTGGTGGGCATTGGAGGCCAGCAAGGGAGCAAATTGGTATTTGCACACTACCATCGGGCAAGGCAGTGCCCTTACATCCTCCTTAAAATTCTCAGCTCTGACTAATGCTATCACGTTGAAGAAGTTGATCAGGAAAGGGATACCCCCAGTTCTTAGGCCTAAGATTTGGTTTTCCTTGTCAGGGGCAGCCAAGAAAAAGTCCACCGTGCCTGACAGTTATTATGATGATTTGACCAAAGCAGTGGATGGGAAGGTCACCCCTGCTACCCGGCAGATAGATCATGTGAGGACCTCACCCTTTTCTTTTTATCATCATCACAGAAAGTTGGGTTTGGTTTTGAATTTGATTTCAAGTTTTTTTATTATGGTTCTGGGGATCATCGTCCTTCTGGCTTGTTTGGTTGCCTTTTATTTGAGAAGTGCTTGCAGGTGTGTGGATCATTTTCAGATGAATTTGATGGAGAAATCATTTCGTAAGGACTTTGCTTTGTGTCTTCTTAAAAAAATTTCAGACGGAAATTTGCTGCAGATTTTGATGAATGATTGTCTGCGTGCTTTTGTGTTTTTTCTCCTATGAGTAAAATTATTAATTATGTTATGGAGGATATTGAGAGTTAAGGAAGATCCGTAAGAATTGAAGCATTTGTTAGCCCTATGTTTGTAACCTTTACAATTATAGGATCCTTGAGCCGTATTGGTATATCCCATTTGAATAATTTACATGTTCCCGAGTGCACAAAATTTAGTTGAGGCAAAAGGAAGCTTTGAATAAACGCTGATCAGAAACAGATGGGAATTTGTGTGATCCTTGTTATAGTTAAAGATTAGGGATGAAGATTTTGTTGGGATGTGGATGCTGTTTATCTACTTAATTAACAATGTGCACATTATGGTTTTGGAAATGCAGCTGTCATCAGGGTGTTTGATGCTATCCTTAAAATGATGTTTGATTATTGATTTTTGTTCGAGAATTATTTGATCCTGTTCACTTGTTATAATGCTCATTACATTTTTTCTGTTTCTAATAATTTCATAAGCATGTTTGCAGGACCTACCCCGAACCTTCCCTGGCCACCCGTGGCTGGACACTCCTGAGGGTCATGCTGCTCTCAGGCGTGTTCTTGTTGCTTATTCCTTCCGTGATTCTGATGTTGGGTATTGTCAGGTGGGTTTGCTCTGTTCTTTCTTTTGAAGAAGTTTCTCTCTTCTCATACATGAAAGACAAAAATCTGACTTGTTTTGAATATAAATTTGATACTACCTACCTATGTATGTATTAGGTATTTGAAGAGAAAATATCTTTTATTCAATAAATGCTTCTAAGCATGATCGTCTATTCTTTTTCTTCCGTGATTAGATGTTATATGTTCAAAAATTTGCAACATGCTGGTTGAATATTCTCTTGCTCTTTCTCAACCCTCACTCTTGTAAATTAACAACAATGATGTGACTGAAGCATGGATTAGTTTCTATGTTATTCCTACATTGTTTTCTGAACTGCTTCAGCCACTGTATTTTATGTCTTAAAATTTTCAAGGTAGGTAAAACATAGCACCACAAAGTTTCTTCGGTTAAATTGAAGTTCTACACAATAACCTTTGGTTTACTTGAAAATTAAAAATATTGAATGCATACTTGGATACACATTTTATCAATTGCTAACTCTACTATATTACTGCTCCAGGGATTAAATTACGTGGCAGCATTGTTGTTGCTTGTCATGAAGACAGAAGAAGATGCATTTTGGATGCTTGCTGTCTTGTTGGAAAATGTCCTGGTTAATGACTGTTACACAAACAACTTGTCAGGGTGCCATGTGGAACAAAGAGTGTTCAAAGATTTACTGGCTAAAAAGTGTCCTAGGTATTTTTATATGAGGTGTTAACTGTGTATCATATATGTTTGATTCCTACTACCTTCTGAAAACTGTAGTAATGGAAATGCAGGATTGCGAGTCATTTAGAATCTTTGGAATTTGATGTTTCCCTTGTTGCAACCGAGTGGTTCCTCTGCCTCTTCTCCAAAAGCCTACCTTCCGAGGTTAGAATAATGCTGCAATAAATTCTACATCAAAATGTTAAATTGTTCCTCGTATTAACACTTCCTCCATGAACCAGACAACTCTTCGCGTGTGGGATGTTATCTTCTATGAGGGTGCCAAGGTTATATTTAACGTGGCATTGGCAATCTTTAAGGTACCCTTTTGTTCCTTCTTGATTTTTTAATGTTTGTAACCACTACATTGGAAAGGATGTTTTAACAATGGTGAGTCCTAATTGCAGATGAAGGAAGATGAGTTGATTCTAACGCATCATGTTGGCGAAGTGATCAACATTTTGCAGATGACCACTCATCACCTATTTGATCCAGACGATCTATTGACAGTAAGAAACTTTTACCATCTTATTTTAACTGCACGGTATGGTTTAATAATGCAATGGTTGAATGAAAGTTTGATTTTTTTTGCAGGTGGCATTTGATAAGATAGGATCAATGACAACGAACACGATATCGAAGCAAAGGAAGAAACAAGAACCTGAAGTGATGAAGGAGCTTGATCAGAGGATCAGACGGTTAAATTCCCTTAGAACGGATGACAACTAGCATTAGCTTTGTTGTCTTTTGTTTTTGTTTTTTGGGTACCTTTCGTTACGTTACGTTACGTTTCTCTAATTTAATCTCAAATGGTATCGCCCTCGGGGCATGACACAAGCCCTGTTCAATTTCAGGATGTTTGTAGGTCATAAGTGTAAATTTCGATATGGACATCATAATCTATTAATTAAGATTATAATAATCTCTATCAACATCAAACTTCACCCCTCTTCACTCACATTCTCTGATAATTAAGGATGCTGGTGTTTCCTACATCGGAAAAATCATCTTATGGACATTGAATACTGGTTGGTTACAAGTCCCGAATGAAGCGCTTTATTAAATCAGAATTCTTGATTAAAGGGATTAGTTTCATCAAGTTGAATGCGTTTTCTTGCACACAGGAGAAAAAGCAGCGGCCAAAAAAAACTATCAAATTTCGGTGAATAGGAGTGAATGAATTAAGTATGAAGAGGGATTTATTGTTACGGTGTGTATGAATAAATGCGATCACGTGGTTCCTGAGTTGTTTGCCATCTTCTTATTCAATTTCTACTTCGTTTTCTTAACTCTGGACAATGAATAAATGTATTTGTTCTACCCCTTAAGTAAGATTTCATATTCAAATATTCTAAATCTAAAAGCTTATTTAAAGGGATCGTATTTGTTCCTATCAGGCTAAGAGGGAACAGGATTTACTATTATTCAGTTTGTATACAAAGACCTCTCGCTATACGGAGGACAGAATTTAGTATTATTCTTACTCGATTAATCAAATTTTGAATGGGGGAGTCGATTGCAACTTTTCATCTAATAAACAAAGATGGGCTACCATGAGATGAATATAAACGAAGGCATTCATTTCTGTGTAGTTTGAGTATATTTATTTTATTTTTTGGAGTCTGCGTCTCTGCGAGTTTACAACTATATATGTTGATGTGTGTGGTTCATAAATCAACATCGGTTCAGTACTTCTGTTCATAATGACGGTCGATGGAAGTTGAAAAGATCAACCAAAAGGGTACCCAATTTGTGTTCTTCTAATAATATAGATAGTGCCTTGTAGCTTTAGAAGATTTTATTCGCGAACTTTCTTATTAATGGCAATCGAGTTCAGAGGAAATATGTTCTATCTGAGGGAAAAGACATGTTACTAAAAACACGTCCTTTTTATAACTTTAAAGGCTAAAAATAGATAAATAAAATAAAGATTTACAAAAGATTAAATTTTGAGAAAAATATATTTAAATATTTTCTCTAAATGCAACCTAAATTATTCTGTAATGAAAAATCATCTAATTACAAAGTCATTGGTGAGTTATTTCACTAAGCCTAAGAGTGAGATTTATTCACTCGTGAATGCAGTAGAGTCCATGATCATCTAGGTATGACAAATATGTAAAATCACTAGTAGCAACTGGACTGAAATTTATTGTGGTTAAAATTTAAAATTTATAATGAAAAATAAAAATGACGGAATGTTTTTATACTGAAACTTATTATATCAACTAATTACGTTAATACTATGGAAGGTGAAAACGATCGGAGACAAAAGATTCACATCACTGAAATAAATTATGTCTAGGAGGCCAAATATGAAGCAATATACTAGTTATGACGTTTAATGGAGAGCTACCAGAAGAATGGAAAAGATTTATTTATGAATATATATGTATGTATATTAATTTAGAGAGGGTGGATCATTGGACTTCAACAAAATATCTCATGGAAGGTACTGTAGAAGAAATAGATTTGTATTGGATAGCAATTAAAAATGTGTGAATAGATCATTACTAGGGTAAGAACGAGGCCACATCAACTTTATCTAGGACTACATCAAGGGTTGACTTTGAAAGCTTAGTCTGGAATAATCATGTGCTGCTACTTTATTAAGATAATATAATTCTAGTTGGAATATTAATAGAGAATATAGGGAAGGTTAAACAAACTTTGAAAGGTGGTGGTTATCCCCAAGTAGAAGACAAAGTATATCGCTGTTAAAGAAAAAGGAAAAAAAGTATATGGTTCAGGTGAAACGATAAAATGAAGAATTCCATTGAGATGTTATCTATAATAAAATGGTATTGTTCGGAAAATAAAGATTTATTACATGAAGCATGGTAGAAAATAGTCTTGAATGATCTGAATATGAGTGAATAAGACTGACGAGGAAAGTAAACTAAATGAAGAACAGTCGAATCATCGGGGACAAAGATCAAGAAAAAACATAATAGACCAATTAAAAAAAATAAAATAAAACAATTGCAAGGAGTGTGTCATGATGTTTTATAAGAGCGCATTTGCACTTCTACTATTCTGCTGGTTATATTGACAACAAAGAAAGTTAGGACGAAAACAGAAAAAGTTGGCATACAAGTTCTTTAATGGTCATACATAACATGGATTACCTGTATGGTAATTGAATCCCAAACCTGAAATTAAAAACCCACTAAGATAAAGCGCATAAATAATCACTGGTTTCGTTCATCCACTTCAATTCGTATCTGCATGCACCGCATTAAAAATAATCATAGTAGGACGGAAAACAAAACGATGCCTTCCTCCCATATTATTATTGGGAAATTTTGCATGCAATTTTCGTCAAAGAATATGCCTAAGTACAAAAAAATCTAAAATAAGAATTTACAAGATCCTTATTATCTGTGGTTTTTCATAATAAACAATAAGCTTCCATTCGAACAGGGAACCAAGAAGTTGGCATCTTCTTTTAGTTCTATAAACAAAATTGTGTTCTGTCCATTCATTCTCCATTGGATGTGGTTTTCTTCAAACTTTCGGACTTAAGGAGTGCTGGCATTCTCCGGAGCAGTATCATCAACGGATAAATTAGATACCTCGTCAACTACATCTGTTTCGTTTTCACTTTCAACTGGAGTTACAGGCGTTGTTGCTTCACGCTGGTTGTTTTCTTCAGGTTTCTTCAGGCTCCAATACATTATGCTAGCAGTTAAAATGAGTATCATCTTCTGGTTGACCTGTCAAGGTTAAATGCAAGATAAGGGAGAGTCGGACATAAAATTTCTCAGCCAAATAAAGGACAGATAAAAAGTCTGGTGGAATCTAGGTAAGCATTAATATAATAAATATGCAAGATTTACTAATGCCCAGTTTTGAAACATTTATGTGAGCAGGAAGCTCAATGAAAAGATATATTTAGATGCTAGAAGAAGCGTTTTTCCATAAACATTATTTACTTTGGATAAATGACACGAGCTGTGTCACATACAACAACCAATAAATTGTTGAAACGTACTATTCCAATTTTAAGATTTCAGAAGGATTGTGTATTTCTAATCTATAAAAGAATATTTACTGGAGACTGCATCCTATTATCAAAACTGCCCTTTTCATAGACAACTGGCATAATTACTAGCAATATTATGTTTAAAACATCTAGGAACTTACCTCTATTATGTCTTCAGGTAACAGGAAAATGGAACACCCAAGTTTTCGGGCAACACTGATTATGTATGTTGCATTCATCTTCTTATCTTCATCTGCAATTCAAGACAGAATAATTTGAAATTTCCAATTGTTGCTCATAAATAAGGTAACATATTCTCATCACATTAATATCAAATATAATGATTGATGAGAAAATAAAGAGTTCCAGACAGAATTCTAGAAGCATAAATTCTTAGTCGGCATACCAGTCTCCCCTTTAGTAACAAGACTCCAGTTGACAACCCTTGGCTCCACAGCACTCAAAAGCTCAAGGAAGAAAACGCCGCTGGAAAGATTCTTATCCTGATGAATTAGAATACATAAACATGAACAATGAGTTGTAGTCCAAATCAAAGCAACCATCGAACACATTGTTCCTTTATAAAAACTGAACGATCTTTTTCTTCATTCGAAAGCCTTAATAAAACTACTTTTAGTACTATTGATAACAGATTCCTGTGATTTCGCTCCAAACATGAGCAGTACAAATGTCTAAAACTGATCATTGTTATAAAGAAATGTAAATTAAGAGTACCAAGAATTGTATAATCACACATACACACACATAACTCTATAGATGGTTCTATACCTTGAAACTGTCCATTTGGGAAGTTCTTCCTGCTCTTTTCACTTTATTGTTTGCCCAGTTTAGAATATCAGCATCGGTAATCTCTTTGCCTTGGGAGGAGTGAGATCTCAAATTTTTCAGAAGTTGAAGCATAGTAAACCTCATCAGCTGCCACAAAAATGCTGGGGACAAATAAAAAAGGAAATGAATATTCCCTATACATATAATTAGGCAGATTTTGAACAAAATAATGACAGATCCAAATGTTAAAATATCAGAGAAATATCCAATACTATATTGCGGGCTCATATAACTTTTAGTCCTTGAAGTTTTTGCTTTCAGCCATTGACTTTTTTCTATTGCTTTGGTCTCTCATTATTCCAGTGTACAGTTTTAGTCCCCACTTAAGTGAATCCACCGATTAAGAGGTGATATGGCTATAAAAAGTTTTCTACCAATAAGAAATCATCACAAAACAGGGATAAAATGCACTCACCCAGTAAGAGCTTCTTATTCCCTTGTACAATATCATTGCCAGCAACATTCACTAATGAAAAGTTTAGGTCCTTCCCAATCTTTATAACTTGGTTGCAATTCTCAACTTTTCGGAATGGCATCTTAATTGGAGGCTTTGTGGCCAGCTTCCAATTGACAGATCCTGGTGAAACCTTGTCAAGAACTTCTAATAGAACCCATCTGCATAAAAGGAAATAAGGACAATTACAATCAATAAAGGTTAAAGAAAATATTAAAAGATGACATAAGTTGAAAATAGAAATGATAAGAAAATAGAAGACGCAGATGGTAAGCCAACTGAACAATGGAAAAACTTGCCCATTTCTGACATCCTCAAAAACATTATTGACATAAGTGGCAATTCCAAGACTGTTAATCCATAGTCTGAAGCATCGTTCTTCCCGAGATGTCTCTGCATCATCAGTCATCATCTCAGCAAAGGACATCTTCTGGCTGTCAACTGTTGTAAGACCATTCCTACAAAAGTACAAGTAAAAGAGATATTGGATTTATTTAAATGAAACTTACAATCTGAATGAGCTCAAGATCCATTTTGTACTGTATACATGTAACTTAAACTTTCACTTACTCTTCCCTAACAAATGAATCAATTACAGAGATCCATAACCCTTACTTGTACTCAAAGGCCTATTTCAGGATAACCATAGCAAATGAAACACACAAGCTTAAGTGACAATGTTACATGATATAGGAGCCACCGCCCCTCCCCCCCATTCTTAGGAAGGCGTGAACAAAGATTAAGTTCTTAGAAACATATCCCAAAATATTCTTATTGTATGAATTTTCAATCAAATCATTAGCACACTTTCTGGCTGCCAACTACTATACGGTCACTCCCACAAAAGTGTATGTAACAGAGATGAATGGATTTATTGATATAAAACTAACAATCTGAATAAAGCTCAAGTCATCCTGTACTGTATACATTTTCTGACTTAAACTTTCACTAACCCTTCCCTAACTGATGAATCAACCAGAGAGATCCATTACCAATACTCAGGCCTATTTCAGGATAATCATAACAAACGTAATATATAAGCTTAAGTGACAATGTTACGTGATATACAAGCCACCCCCACCCCCATTCACAGAAAAGCAAAGCAAAGCATTGATTCTTAGAAGCATATCCCAAAATGTTCTTATTGTATGAATTTTCAATGAAATCATTAGCACATTGCAACCTCTTTAACTAACATACCTATGCTGGAAAATCTGAGCAACAAATGCAAGATTAAGATTAGGTGATCCCTCCACTATGTCCTTTGGAGTGAGGTATCTCTTGCAATCTAATTTTTCTGCCTGCTCAAGAACCATGCTAGCCCTTTCTGTTGGATCACTTGTGGCTAGGGCAGATGGGCCGGCCACTTCTGGGGCAAGAGCATTAAGCAAGTAAGCATAAGCCTCTCCATCCTGCAAAAAGAAGATATTGTGGATATGATAGACATATGCAACTTATAATCATATTTAGCAATTGGCATGACGTAGAGCAGGACAGGATTCTTTTCCTTGAAAACTAGTCTATGGTTGCCAACAGCAAGAAGGTCCGCAGTTTCTTTACTGATTTAAAAGGCATAAAATAAAGGCAGTGTTGGGTATAAGAAAAGGTTCCTAACAAGGAATACTGGATAATATTTTATCCACGTCCAGAATTACTTGTACTAGAGTAAGTCAGCATGCAAAGTTAATAAGAATTTCCCTCACCTTTAGGTCAGAAGAGAAGTTTGTAACTTGTTTCTCATATCCAGCTTTCTTCAAGTGGAAATTCATCCATTTCAGTAAAACCTTTTCAGGTGCTAAACTGATAAGCTCCTCCACGTCCTGCGAGGATGTTACAATATAGTACAGTGGGATATTTCAATCACATTTCGGACATATAAAGGAAAGAAAAAACCATTGTACTTTGTAAACTACAAATAAAGGAACAATATTATCCAATATCACCTTGTCATCTTCCACCAATTCCACAAGTTGAGGAGTTTTCTTCAGATTGAGATCAGCTAACAATTGAATCTAATGTTGCCACCATAATGAAAGTTCAAACAAACAAAAAGTACAGCATAAGTTTACGCGTCTTACCAATGAATAATCAAACTCATTATGGTGTCAACCTCCTTATCTGAGTTTCATATTAAGGAAGGAGGGGGACAAGTTTCAGTAGTTTACCTTAATTACTTGTGAAATCAGACCAAGTAGCAGATGGGGCTACAAGTAATCAAAGAAGAAAATTTTGAAAAATAAAATGAGTTAAACTCTGTCAAATGAAATAAAGGATTCTGGAAACATGAAGAGAGGGACAAAAGAAGGATTAAACCTACTCTTCCTTCAATTAGATCCTGTGTACCAATATTAACCACTGTGCACCCAATAGCCTTGGCTGAATTCAGGCCAAGGGTATGGTTCTCATTCCTTTCCCATGGATTAAGAACTTTTTTTGTGTTAATAGCTCGCTCATCTATGGTCCCAGGAACAGCAACATTAATAAGCTTGCTGGAGCAATAAAATAAACAACGGGTCAGGGTGGAAGAAAGGGGAGACAATTGGTTTTAAATGAGCTGATATTGATTAATGAACACTACCAGAGAAGGACTCCATCTTTTGCAAGATCAAACAATGCATTTGTTGATGGATCAATTGGAAGAAACTGACCCAGGAATTTATCTTCAGCCAAATAGTTGTTTATATGTGCAACATAAGAAGCTTTCTCAGATTCATTAATGGCATGATGAACAGTTGTTGTAGCTGCCTTCAAAAATGAAGAAGAACTTTTTGAACCACCATCTTTAGCTGTTGCTTGGGCTTGCAGATTTAAATGTGCCTGCCATTCAATGTCACTGATTAAAGTTGCTATATCCTATCTATGTAAATATAGATATAATTAATACCTACAAAATTACTCCTAAACAAATTAGTATATACCAGATCAAGCAGAAATTTAAAATTAAAACAAAAACAAAATCACAACTTCGTTTCATGTTAAGTGCACATACATGAAGAGTCAAGAGGCAATTTGAACATCAAATGACATTGTAACGCTTATTATCCAAAAAATTCTTTGAAAAAGCAATCAAAAGGTCATTCTTACAAACATGTAGAAACTAAATTAAGAAACACATGAACATATAGCAGCAGAAACCTAGCCTTCAACTTTTCCGGAGGTAAAATAAAAACTCACCCTTAAGAAGGACTCGAAATCAATTTCTTCATCCATGTTCTGATATGACTGTGCCAAAGCAGCCTTAATCTCATCCTCGGTGAAGAGTTCAGAAAAAACCTTCAATTTCTTAAAAATAGCAGGCAAATCTCCGACAGTAACACGGCCTGATTGAGTCCTTTCCGACACATACTAAAGGAACGTAATAAACAGAAGGCGCGTTTAAGTCCGAGATTGCGGTCTCGACGAAAAACAATAGAAGAAGGAAGAAAAATACAGACCTTGGATTTGAGGGTTCGAAGTTCGACTTGAGTGAACTGGCTCTGAAGATCTTGATCAGAAACAAGGACGCCGACGAAACTAGACATGTTTGACTATGCTGGAGAAGAACAATAAACACTGGAATAACACTGACACAAAACACACAAAACGAACCGTTCATGAGCCAATAGAGATAACGCATTCGGAATCTAATCAAATACGCGTGAATATCCAATCACACGGATCCAAGGGGAGATTGCGACAAGACACGAAGCAATTACGAAATGAGAGTTAAGAAAAGTACCTAAGAGAGTCAGAAAAGGAGAGAGAGATTCAAAGGTTTCGTCATTGTTTCTGCACGGAGTTTCTTTCTTCCGAATTCAGAGAGAGCGAGAGCGAGAGCGAGGTGTTTGTTTGAATGTGCGAAAGAGGAAATGGGGTGGGGAGAAAAAAACGTGTTGGCGAAAGGACCCGCGAAGACAAAGGAAATGGAACGCAAATAATCAAATCAAACGGTACACGCTTTCATTCTCTGCTTTTCTATTTCCTCAAATATTAAACGCCAATAACATCTGGCATCTCTTTACACTCCTCTTTCCTTCACTTTCTTCCTCTTGTTTCTTTTCTTTTGTTGCTTTTTCACCAACCAAATATATCTACTACTTTTTTCCCTCTTTCTATATATTACTAAAAGAAAATAAATCATATAGCTTTTTGAAATTTTAAATAATGTTTATAAATAATAAAATTTATTTTAATTAATCTCTCGTATTAACAAATTAATATTCTAATTTTTACCTCTTCAGAACCTACAATATTAATACAGAATAGATTATTAATTTTCTGTTATACATGTGATTATTAAAAAAAAGTACAACCTCGTACCGACATTTATTCCTGCTTTCCTTGACATATACTTCAACGTTTAACAATTCGCAGGTTTAGCTTCCAGACCAAGATATCGTGTGTCTATTTATCGAAAACAAAAAAAGATAAAAACTTATATATTTCGAAAATTACATATAAATACGGAACATCGATTGGAAAACTTGTATATATTTAATGTGGTGTTAAACCAGGAAGCATGTTATAGTTAGGCTAGGAAGGTAGTAAAAAGTTAAAATTGCACAACTTAGTGATACCTTATGGAACTGCTTCCCCATTAACTCAGACCATTATTAACATTAAAAACACCTATTATTTTAAAGTGTTAGTTCAATGTTTGGTTTTTTATGAGTCCATCAAATCAATATTTAACTTTTTTATAAGTGTGTGTAATATGGATTGGATAATGTTTGGAATAGATCCTTTTACTGAGATTGAGAAGAAAAATAATTAAAAAATATAGGATCTTTTATATCAGTATTTTATAAAATTACTCTTAACAAAAATTTCAAACAAAAATATTTTATACAGAAAAAGAGTATTACTTAATTTTTTTCTATACTATATAAGAAAGAGTTAACAAACCATCATTAGCACTTTATAGCCAAATATGAGAAAAATGGAAAGAAATAAAATATGGCTGCATGAGAGTTTTTACCCCTTTTCCCTCTCAGTTTCACTCAAGACATATAAAAGAGACAGTTGAAATCAGTTTTAGAATTATTCTTTTCATCCCAAATCAACCAAACAGACATGTGTATGTCTTAATATAGCCAATTTAGAATTGGAAGACTAATTTGCTTTTATAGAAAAATTGGAGTATGATTACTACATTAAGAAGGAAAATAAAAAACTTTATGAAAGAAGTAGGATTATCTAAAATTATATATTTTACGTTAAATATAAATAGCAGAAATTTAAAATTTCATATATTTTCAAATTCATATGAATTTTTTCTTAAACTCATTTTTAATTGTAATTCAATGATTTGATTAAAATTGAAATGTCATTAGAATGATATGCATTAGAATTTTTTAGTGATATTGATAGAAATTATTTTTTTGTTTAGATTGTTATGATTTTTTGTATTGATGTTATATCGTCCATTGAATATTAATCAATATTTCTAGACCAATACTAAAGGAACTATATTTTTTAGGATGTAAACTAAATTTATTTATTGATGTGTATTGTGATTATTATTTTTTTATCCGTGTATGGTGATTATTTTTTTATTATTGATAGTAACATTATTTTAAGTTAATAGTGTGTTATGATTTTTTTTTCTAATGTTAATTAAAAAAAAATTCAATTATCATTAATTATGATTATCGTTTACCAATATTAATAGGGACTTTGTAGCCTATATGTTTGAAAAAAAAAATCTTCAACTAACAAGATTGCAAAATAATTTTTATTAACGTTAAGCTAAATAAGTGTGGTAAACATGATATGAAAACAATCCTTCTTAATATTAACTGAAAATAAACTTTTTTTTAATACTAGTTGGAGTGACAAACTTTGTCAAATAAAATAACACTAACTCATATTGAGTATAAAACACCATCAATGTTGATATTTTTAAGGAAATAACCATTGTTTGATATTTAAATAATTTTTTGATATTTTGTATAGAAGAAAATTTACAATGCTAGTTATGTTTCCAAAAATTAAGGTATTCATATACGTGTCTCATTTAATTATATTATGATTATAAAGTTATCGGTAACATTACTCACAATCTTGTTTAATATGGTCATATGAAATATGTGAATTTATAATTTTTTTTTGTTAAGAGAAAACTTGAAATATGTGGAGTTGATATTTTTTCATCAAGAAAAAACTTGATAAAAATATTTTATAATTATCAAATATTCGACCTGAACCAAAGCTTTAACAAGTTAAGTTTTTGAAAGATTATTTGATAAGTTAAGAATGTATGACATCAATTTACCAATTTGAGAAATGTTAAGATAAATATATTTTACCAATTTTAGAAGTGTGAAGATAAAGATATTTGATTTACTAAATTATAAATTTGTATAAAATATTATATAATCAAATTTTATTTAATTTAATCTTGATATCCAAATGAAAAGTTTAAATTATATAGATATCTAAAAAATATTATCCTAAAAGCATACTCGTATCTACTCTATATTATGTCTTTTAATCCTAGTAAATCCATCTCACACCATAAATAAAAAAAGACATATTATACTTCATATACACAATTCTATCCCTTCCCAAAAAAAATTCCTTATCCTATTGTTATACATTATCATAGATTGATATGTCAAAGTGTAAAAGGCAAGTTAAAGGATTTAATGTCTAGTTTAATACATGAAAATGTTAAAAAAAATAATATTCTTATTATAATCTTTGAAACACTGGATCATTTCTCTTCCTCCGTATAGCTTATATTATTTCACACTACAAAACACATCATTTATCCTTTTTCTTAACAATATCATACTTTCACCATGTTACAAAAAATATAATTCTTTAAGAAAAAAGTTAACCTATCCATTCAAGAATAACATTTTTTTTTCTCTTATCTTATCCATCACATGACAAGTAAAAAAGATACGAATGAATGTTTTATCCTTTTACTCATATATTTTTTTCGTTTAATTGATATTATTTTATTATTTCTACACGTGCTTTGTGAAAAATATTTGATTATAACATTATAGGTTGTTAATAAAAATCTAATAAGTAATTTCGATGCATTTGCTCATCTTTGCATATACAAGCACACTAATTTACAAAAATGATTTTAGTATATTGTTATTTTGTGACAACTTATCCTCTCTATCAAGGGATTACTCTGTTAGGGAGTGTAGCCATTTTAAGGTCAAGTTTTAAACGTAATAACACTCTTCAAAACATCACAAATCAAACAACTCTCAACCAAGAAAATACTCTTCAAATATTTAAAATATTTTGATAACGAAACCATACTGTATTTTAACATTTGAAGTCCATCGCAATGAATTCATTTTTAAAGTTTCTTCTGATACGATCTAACTTTTTAATAAATGTATTTATTTAAATATTTTAAAGATTAAAAGATCAATATACGTATTGTTATCTAT
>Ga0123340_1002828_pt1 | contig 15944 bp, 16 predicted proteins | sample SirMexnodulemix_FD_89961 | JGI IMG/M metagenome (GOLD analysis project Ga0123340, IMG submission 89961) | Root nodule microbial communities of legume samples collected from Mexico - Siratro Mexico nodule mix | ecosystem: Host-associated > Plants > Roots > Nodule | place: Mexico: Nepantla... | reverse complement strand
GAGGTTATCATATGACACGTTGTCGGAAAGTGTTGCAATACCACATTTCAGTGCCTGTACTCCCCTTTTGACTCTTTGAACTGTCGGGGCTAGCAATCATGCATTCAGTGACTATTTCATGACCCTGTTACAAGTATCCAATCAAAGTTTGAATGTGGGATTCAAGAAATTAAACTGAAGTTTTATTGTTTTTGTTGCAGGCCTGAGGATCTTAGGATCCCTTTTGAGCGCTATGGCCCTGTGAAGGATGTTTATCTACCTAAAAATTACTACACTGGGTATTTTTGCTTTACCATCAAAATAATCTGTTTTTGCTAGTCTTGTTGCTCACTTGTTTGATACATTGCATTCGCAGGGTTTGTGTGGATGAGCTTCTCCATAAGTTCCTTCCAGGAGGGATAAATAAAAAAAAAATTGAAATTAACTACAACTTAAGCTAAAATTGACTCGTGCACGAGTTAATTTGTAGAAGCTCTCGTATAGTTTCTTTAATCTGTATTCTTAACTTGTGCCTAAGCTAAATTTACCATATGTAGACGTCAAATTCATTTCTTTTCTTTTTATCTTACTTCCCTAGAAAGGCTTATGGAGAAACTCGTGCATTTTAAACCCTTAAATTATATGCATTTTGTTTTTAGAACTGAAATTTTTATTGAATTGATTTTGTAGTGAGCCACGGGGCTTTGGGTTTGTGAAATATCGATATGGTGAAGATGCAGCTGAGGCAAAACAACATCTTAATCATACTATCATTGGTGGACGTGAAATAAGAATTGTTTTTGCTGAGGAAAACAGAAAAACTCCTCAAGAAATGCGTCTTAGTTCTCGAGGAAGGTGTGACTTCAGTTTGATTTGCTAATTTATTTCACTGTTCTAGTTGTGAAAATCTTCTTCAACGGACTTCTTTATAATGTTTATTAACTTTTTTTGTTTTGTTTCTGTTATAAGTTCTCGATATGGGGGTGGTAGAAGGAGAAATCGATCTAGATCCCCACAACGCCGATATCGCTGTCAGTTCATCTCTATTTAGTTTCATAATGTGATAATTATTACATTATATATATATTTTTTTTTGTGTTTGACCTTTGTACTTGAGCTCTTTCTTGTTTTTTTATGTTATTATACCTCTTAATTTTGCAGCCTATTCTCGGTCTCCATCACCTGCTAGGGATGATTCAAGGTATTGGTTTTACACAATAACAGTCTAATTTTCATTTTAACTTTTTTATTGAGCAACCTGATAATTTTGGGATATTTTGCGTGACTAATTAGTTTTCACTAAAATGATGGTGGTGCTACATTTTATGGTATTTAGGTACTGAAATATTATTTATAGGAGTTCAGAAATACTTGCATTTTCTAAGCTGTGACTTATAAGTGTTTTCATTTGAGCTGCAATGTGACAGATTTCTTATTATCACAAATGAATGATATATTAATTAGATGTTTGATTGAATTATCGTCAAAGTTTCTTAGCAGAGCTTTAGGTGGTGAAAGTGAATGTCTGTTTTCTCATGAATGTAAATAAAACCACCGAAGAAGAGTTTGGATGCTGATTTTTGACTTTATTTTATACAGTTATTGTTTCTGTTGCAACTGTGTGATATTCTTGCTGACCTAAAACCGTTTCAGGTTTTGAGTGATTAACTGTCTTTAACTTACACCAAAATTTCTCTTTGAACTGAATATGTTCTTTATTATAAACAGTTTTTGTGTCATGGCCTCTACTCTTGTGTTGTTTACATTGCACATTGGAATGAAACTAATGTTGTCCTCAATCTTATTGAAAAATTCTTAGTAGTACACTTACTGATTTGGTTATTAGGTTTGTTTACTAATTTAACAGTATGTCTAGGTGTTCTGATAGTGTCTCTGTACTGATTGACATTCAAAGTAACTAGCTGATTTATATTGATGTTGATAATTCTGCTATTTCCTTCAGCCAGAGTATACTTTCCAGGTTTACTTACAATTAGAACGGCTCCAGGTCGTTTGACGTTGACAACACTCCTTTAATGTGTTTAAATGAATTGAATGATATCTGCTTATGGTCTTCTTTATGCAGATAATAAAGTGAAATGGAAGACTTTAAAGATGGATTAATAAAGATTAACGAGTAAAGAGGCTTAAAGAGATGCGCTACTTTGCTTATGTATCTATCAAAGTCTCCATAAGAAATATCAATACCAAATTTGCCTTATTGTGCCAGTTGCATGGGCTTTCCCTACTTTGTGGTATTTGGTTTGTGCCTGAAGGAATGGTTAAAATGAGTACTTCTTTCGATTCCCTTGTATAAATTTTCTGTGAGGAAGATTATATACTTTAATATCTTGTTTTGCGTATACCATCCAGTTAAGAAAGAATATAAAGCTTATAGTTGGCCAAAGAAAATCACATCCTCAAAGAATGGAAGCCAAAGTTTATACCGGTAGATGTATGATGACATTGTGCAAGAAAGATAGTTGTGATTTTAGAAAGTTGGAACAAAGAGAGCTATGAAGTTACCAGATGCTGATCTTGCAGTACATCATAACTCTCAGTGTTTGGATCCAAGTGTTATATATTTGTCCAGAAACTATGGAAGGTACAGGTAAAGTAAAGGTCATATTTTGGCTAATTAGATTTTGAAGAGGAAGTATTATTTCTCTCATAAAACAATAAAATTTTGGTTTTCATTCGCATCTCAGTGTTGGGATCCAAGTGTCATATTTGTCCAGAAACTATTGGAGAGGTAGGTAAAGGTCATATTTTGGCTAATTAGATTTTGAAGGGAAGTAAGTATTAGTTCTCTTATGAAATTAAATTTGAAATTATGGTTTGAGTGACTTTGTGATTAATTTTATGTATTCTGGTGTAGTTCCATATATTCAGATGTCGATTGGTTTGTGAAATGTTTATGGATGGTAATTATTTTTCATGTGTAGTATGTATATGTAGTTGTGTTCTTTTGGCCGCACTTTTATTACGTATTATCTATAATAACTAAAATTCCACACTAATGTGTTGACTTGACATATAGGGATGACAGGGGTAGGGATGATTATTATTCTCCTGAGCGATCAAGATCTTATTCTAGGTCTCCTAGTGGTGGGAAGGACTACCGGAAGTCCCCTCGTCTCAGGGAGAATGGTCGGAGTCCTGATGACAAGAAGGGTCAGACGCCTAGCAGATCCCAGAGTCCTAGGGGTAATGATCGCAGTCCTTCAAGGTCTCGTTCACGGTCATACAGGTATGAATTTGACATAATTACCAATATATTCAAATGAAAATTCTTTTAATTAAAATATGGTCATTCTGTTTAAGGCATTGAAGAAAATTTTTTGGAAATGTAATCTGGTAGTAGGTCATATATTTTATAAATAAGGTTCCTAGCTCGAAAGATGAATTTACCTTCAGTTCATTCTTACTTTTTTTTTTTTTTAGTATCGAGCTTAGTTTAGTGATTTGAAGTGCTTAATCTTAAACATTAGATACGACACCACTTTACAATTTGGACTTTTTTTTTTTTTGTAGTAGTAAATGCACTATCTCCTTCCGAGGCTCAACACTTGTCATTCACTAGTTAATCTTACTGATAGTATATCTGTAATTAGTGTCTGTCACGGTGTTTTACATTAACTGTTCATAGCTAGGTTGTTTTATTTGAACAAATGATAACTTGTGCAATGACTTGGATTTGTAATGTGATCTCGTTGAAATTCAAGTGCAATGGTTGATTAGTTCTTTCTCTTTCCGCAGTCCACGCTGATTTGCCATCAATCGGATAGTTGAAGGTGGTCAATTCCGTCTTCCTGTGACCACATACTGTAGCTAAAACTATGACATTTTGAAAGATGCAAATGTAGCTTAGAGAAAGACTGTGATGTGTTAATATTCAGTAGTGCGTAGGCGTATCAGAAAGTAGTTTGATTTGGTTTGTCATTTTGTATGACTCGGATTAAACTTTGTCGTCAGTTTCAAAATTTTCGGATACTTGTTCGTGAACCGTTTCTATATTTATAATGTTTGGTTCATTTGTTTATAACTTAAAACTATTTCAAAGCTAAAAATTTAAAGTTTGTAGTTTTGGCTTAAGTTTTTAATTAAATTTAAGAACTTGTGGGTTGATTTTTTTTTTATTTTTTTTTTAAAGGAAAAAAGTTTTAGTTCGATAAAATGTTACTAATTTGAAAATTGTTGAAAAATCTATTTACGCTTAGGTTTTATTGTTAACAGATTTCAGCAACTTATAGTAATATAATTGTGCAGTAGTGTTTTTATTTGATTTATTAAAATTGTCATAACACCAAAAATTGTATAGAGAATTTTGGTTTGTGTTAACTGGACTCCGGAACAAACAAGCCATTGTGTGAGAATGAAGTGCTTGTGTGTTTTTGCTCCCAGATGTGTATTTTTGTGACTGTAGCATTGTGAAGAAGGAAAAAATACCCTTGCTCACTAAGCATGCTTTCAATTTCTGACTGGTTCTTAAACCGATTGACATATTAAGTCGATCATTGTTCGAACGGTGGGTTCGACTTGAACTAAATCGGTATATACATTGAATATATAATAAATATATGGTAAATTCTATATTTACAAAATTTGACACTTCATAAATTATAGGTACTTTGGTTTAGTGGTTAACGATAATGTTTTCTAGGCCACAGTACCCAGATCAAATCCGTACCCTTGGGCGAACGATTATCCTGCTTAACCAACAGTTGGACTTATTATTTAATCTGTTGCACTTAATGGAGTTTGAATTTTCTTTTATTTGTTTTTGGGCGAACCATTATCCTGCTTAACCGACAGTTGGACTTATTATTTAATCTGTTGGTTGAAAGATTTTCTAATTCTATCCCTCATGTTTTCTCTTTTAAGCTTTTCTTCTCAAAGTTTAAGTGTGAATCAATGATAATTGACAAATCCAAATCAAAGTGATTTGTTCTTATCAACTTAAGATTGGACTACATCAACCTGGCTATAATTTTTGCAAGCAAATATCCATTCCAAGTTTCGTACTCATTTCCTCCTCTTCCTTAAGGTTTACTACTCTACTTTTCATGGCATAATATCAATTCACCAATTTACGATGACAACGAATACATAGAAAGTATTAAAAATAATTATTTCAACTAGTTTTTGACATGTCCTGGTCAACCCATAAGGTAAGTTAGGACGTTAACTTTCCTTACTTTTTTTAAGATTTATTTGTTAAGGTAGGTTAGGATGAGTTAACTTTCCTATTTTTTTTTTTAAGATTTATTAGTTAATAGTGATTGTGTTAAGATTTTTGAAGCTAGTTTCAATAATCAATTTGATTTAAAAATGCTTTAAGGCAATTTTTTTTAGATTGATGTTTTATTATTTTGTTTTATTTAGTTATGATAATTAACTTTTAATTATTAAAACATAACAAACACACCCACAAAAAACAGGAAATATGAATGTTAAATTAGAAATTTGAATTTTAGACACATGTATCACAAATTATTATTTATAGAACTATTACAAGGACTTAGTTAACTACTTAACTAACATATAATACTTTAATTTAATTATCTAAAGTACTTTTTAACATATAATAGTAATTTAATTATCTACAATACTTTTCTAACATATAATAGTAATTTAATTATTTATAACACTTTTTCTTAATTTAGATCAGTAATCCTTCGTGATCATATTACTTTTAGTTGTAAAATCTTTATTCTAACTTTCACTTTCATTGACAATAATATCTTTATTCATCACTAACAATTTGTTAACATCATTGTATGTATATTTATATGTACTTGTTGAATGATATCTTAAAAATACCATTGGTTCTACTTTATCATCCAATTTTTCTTTCTTCATCATGTACATATCTAGAGTAAAGAGAATCCGATATCCATAGATGATTTATTGCAATTTTTCTTTCTTACCATGCTTAGTCTTGAGTCACATCATGTAGGTTCTTAGTTGAATTTTTGTTCAAAGTATAAAGAGTAATAAATACAACCTTTCTCAAAAATGTTTTGGCAAATTCCTTTTAAAGTATACATTTTGTTATCGTTCATTCTGATTTTCTAGTTTCCCTTGATTTTGCCACCCCCATCATAATTTCTTAAAAGATGTTGGTACTTGCAAAGCCTGAACACAACTTTTTCAACACTCATCTCAAGAAGCCTTTGTTCATAAGCTTTAAAAGAATTTTACATCCCCTTCACCTTCATTGTTTCAAAATCCTTTGAACCCTCAATTGCCACAATAATGTGATCAAATTAGGGAGTCAAAGTTTTTGAAATCTTCCTAATCATTTGTTGATATAAAAATAAAGTCTACCGATACTATAATTCTATTAAAGTAATCATTTACTGATTCTTGACCAGTCATAGATAATAACAACTCTTATTATATTTTAAGGGATATAACTTTCACTTTCTTGATTTTATTAGCACATCTATATGACATATTGAAAGTATTTCAGGCAACCTTTGTTAAATTTATCAAAAATATTTTTTAAAATTTAGCAATATCTACATATTGATAGATCAAAGAAAGAGGTTTGAAATCTTTCTTCTAGATACCCTTTAAACTGTACTAGGTGCACCTTCCTTCAATTCTTGAACATTTTTTACAATTTTTAATATTTTTTGAAAACCAAATATAACACCCATTTTGACACTCCATTGACTAAAGTTCTTTATACCAATAATTAACAAATGGATAGAAAAAGTTTCATCAAAACCTACCATGACGCACACTATAAATTGTGTTGAATTCCACACCAAAAACATTTGCAAAATAAATAAAAAAAACATTTGCAAAATAAATAAAAAAAACACACAAAGGAAGAGTTTTCCATAAAACATAATACTTTACAAGCTAGTAGGCATTACACATAAATGTCCATTAAAATAACTCTCAATATTATTTGTTAGAATTCATTAAACCCAATCATAAGATAAGAGAAGAAAATGAGAAGAGAACAGAGAATATGGATATTGAATATAAGACTTTTTAGATACATGTATCACAAACTAATACATAAGACTAAGTGAATTATTTATTATATTATCAATTACTTATATATTATTTTATAATTTTATAGAAATTTAAATTCAATTTAAATTATTTTAAACAATAGATATGTGCATCAATATAAATTTTTTTAATTACTTTTTAGTGAGTCAAATTACTTATCTACTTATTTTTTTTAAATAGTGCATCCTGCAACAAAGTGAAACGGATATATGATGAACTAAAGTTTACATGATTTTTTTATAAAGCAATAATAGTGAGATCAATATATTTTGCCAACTTTAGCTAGTTGATTTTGGTTAACAGGTTTGGTTAGCCAGGTCAAGAATAGTTTAATTATATGATACGATTATTTTTTTGCTTTTTTTCAATTTTTTGGAAAACTTTTATGGAATTTAACATACGGATATTGAATTTAGCGCAAAGTATGATCATAACGTAAAAAAATACATTAAACAGGGCAGGGAAAGTAAGTGCAATATGTTAATGTAATTTTAGGAGAAGTTGGTCATAGAAGGCAATTACAAACTTTTTTTGATATTTTTAATGTAGTTAAGTGGAGTGAAGTTTATTGGTACGTGGCTACGCTTTGTAGGGAGTCAACCTTACCTCTTGATTATACCAACACATTTTTAATATCATATTTTACTGGCTTCACTTTTTGTATCGTCTTTTCAACTTGGTACCATATATATTTGACTACTGTAATCAATATTTTAAAACTGAATCAATATATTTAATTTCAGTCTAATGACATTTTAAAATTTATTTCATTGGAGTAAAACAATAAATATTATTTTAAATAAAAAGAATAAAAACTTTAGTATGATGAGGATTTACCTTATAATTTATAAAAGTATATATATTTTTTATTTTTTAAAATATATTAATAATTTTTTTGGAATTAAAATAATTTAAATTGAAATTCTGAAATAATACTGAAAATATTTTTTATTAAGATCATACGAAAAATTCACAAATTCAAATTAAAAAAACTAGCTCACAGTGAATACAAAATAGATAAATAAATCCAAAAGTTGATTAATAACAAAAACATGTTATTATTTAATTAATATAAATTAATTTAGTTTATAGTTTATGTAAAATTGATGAAATAAAAAGTTTCTTTTAAAAAAGCTAAAACTTTCAACAGTTTTCGGCCTTTTGAATATAAAATTAAAAAGTTAGGCCAAAGTTTAGTTATGAGATAACATAATATTATCATCAAAGTTTAATTTTTGTTGATGATGAACTAAAATGGTAGCACTATTAAAGAATATTAAGAAGGATAGGAAGAGAAGAAGAAGGTTGAATGTAGATTAGACACCACAGCACATTGTGATTCCCATCATTCCCAACCCAACCAAGCAAGAGAGGAATTGGGAGAGACAAAGCAAGAAAAGAACAACTTAGGATGCTGTCTATCCAATGAATCTATCCATTTGTGATTTCTGGTGTGACGTGGTCCAATCCAACACATAACTCATCACTCACCACCTCTCCCAAACTCTATTAAACAAATTTAATCACCAACACCTCTTCCACTTTCCTTCTTCATTCTCACACGAACCATGCTTCTCTGCTCCTTTCTTTCACTTCATCTCTCTCTCTCAGCCACTCGTTCACACACGTCTTCTCTCTCTCTCTCTCTCTCTTCTTCCTCCTTCAAATGTCAAATATAATAATGTGATATTTCCATTCATCCACCACCCCACAATCTGTCACTGTTAGTGCCGGCTTTCTGCCTCTTTCTCTTCTATAAAGATTCTTCTTTTACATTCCATTCTCTTCACTTCTCCTTTCTCCCCCATCATGGATCTCTACGCGCTCTTTTCATACCCTTCTCTCCTAAACCCAACCACACTTTCTCCTCATTATCGTACATCACTTCCTCTTCCTTCTCACCGCTCCCAACACACTCACAGGCTCAACCAGGTTACCGTTTATCCATGCAATGCCTCTCCCTTCTTTTGTTCGGGAATGGGACTAACCAATTTTAGTTTTTTTTTCTTTTTTTTTCTTTTTTTTAAAAGCTTCGTTTTTTATGATTGTTGAATAAAAGGGTATGTGTATGTGGTGTTATGTGTGCAGACCAAGAAGAGATCAAGTGGGGTTCATGCATCAATGGCAGAGAGTGGGGAGTATTATTCGCAGAGACCGCCAACCCCTCTTCTCGACACTGTAAACTATCCAATTCACATGAAGAATCTCTCTACCAAGGTACACTGACTGAAAGCTTGTACCTGATCTGTGTAATAAAATTGCAATTGTATTATTATTGTAAGCTGTAAAAGTACCGTGTATGAGAAAGTGGGGATGTTGATTGATGCAGGAACTGAAGCAACTAGCGGATGAACTGCGTTCTGATGTTATTTTCAGTGTTTCTAGAACTGGGGGGCATTTGGGATCAAGCCTTGGTGTGGTGGAACTCACTGTTGCCCTCCACTATGTCTTCAATACCCCTAAGGACAAGATACTGTGGGACGTTGGGCACCAGGTTGGTTTAGCCTCCTTGGTGCTTTTGCTTTATTTGGGAATGGACGTTACTTGTTCTAAATTGGACAACCTTGTGTGAATTTGCAGTCTTACCCACATAAGATACTCACCGGTAGGAGGGACATGATGCATACCATGCGGCAGACAAATGGGTTATCTGGGTTCACCAAGCGTTCTGAGAGTGAATATGATAGTTTTGGCACTGGTCACAGCTCAACCACTATTTCAGCGGGACTTGGTACTTCTTCTGTCGGTTCTCTCTGGCTTTCAAGTAAAGAATTGGTTTAATAAAATATGTGTAAACAGTCTACGAATTCACACTGTCTTTCATTCATAATTTGTCATTCACAGTAAGTTTATTGATTTTTTTAGTAGTTATCTCGGAAGTCCTATGATTTTTAATTGGTTGACAGTGTAAAGATTTTTATGTTCACAATGCATAAAAATTAAACTTATAAAATGTTGTAAATTAGAAAGTGACACGAGTTTGTTCCTTCCTGTTTAACAATGGCATTTTGTGGTTTGGCTTTAACTTTTGAAGTTTTATTGAACCAATAGGAATGGCTGTTGGGAGAGATCTGAAGGGAAGAAAGAATAACGTGGTTGCTGTTATCGGTGATGGTGCCATGACCGCAGGGCAAGCTTATGAAGCCATGAACAATGCTGGATACCTTGATTCTGACATGATTGTTATTCTTAATGACAACAAACAGGTCTCTTTACCCACTGCTACTCTAGATGGACCCATACCACCTGTAGGAGCCTTGAGCAGTGCTCTCAGTAGATTACAATCAAATAGGCCTCTTAGAGAATTGAGAGAGGTTGCCAAGGTGGGTAAACAACTTCATTAGTTTGTTAATGAGGGATTTACAGCCACAAAGTGTACTCAAACTGAATATTGACGAAATGATGTTTAATAGGGTGTTACTAAACGAATTGGCGGTCCTATGCATGAATTGGCTGCAAAAGTTGACGAGTATGCTCGTGGCATGATCAGTGGTTCTGGATCAACACTCTTTGAAGAGCTTGGACTCTACTATATTGGTCCTGTTGATGGTCACAACATAGATGATCTTGTTGCCATTCTTAGTGAAGTGAAAAGTACTAAAACAACTGGTCCTGTACTGATCCATGTTATCACTGAAAAAGGCCGCGGATACCCGTACGCAGAAAAGGCAGCAGACAAGTACCATGGTAAAGTGATAATCACTAAATTCTCAATTTTTACCAACGTAAATCATAAAACAAATTTATCACATTTTAGTGATTCAACATTAGAGTGCACCTAATACCTTTAGCAGTTACTGCCTTCTGAAGCATGATCAATGATCTGATAAAAAGGATTTCGTTTGTTTAGTGATCAATTGGCTTTGACTTGTTCTATTCCTCATGGATATATGACTTGGGTTTTTGATTTTGCAGGGGTTACCAAGTTTGACCCACCAACTGGGAAGCAATTCAAATCCAAGGCTGCAACTCAGTCCTACACCACATACTTTGCAGAGGCCTTGATTGCAGAAGCCGAAGCTGACAAAGACATTGTTGCAATCCATGCTGCTATGGGAGGTGGAACTGGCATGAATAACTTCCATCGCCGTTTCCCAACAAGATGCTTTGACGTGGGGATAGCAGAACAGCATGCTGTTACATTTGCTGCGGGTTTGGCTTGTGAAGGTCTTAAGCCTTTCTGTGCAATTTACTCATCATTCATGCAGAGGGCTTATGACCAGGTAAAATGATTTCTGCTCTATGATTAGTTAAATGATGAGACAATGCGTTTTAGTGTCAAGTCATGATCAGTAACCACCATAAGATGAACTTCAAAATCAGTGCTAACACGTATGTTTTCAATGTCCCTTCCACAGGTGGTGCATGATGTTGACTTACAGAAGCTGCCTGTAAGATTTGCAATGGACAGAGCTGGATTAGTTGGAGCAGATGGTCCCACACATTGTGGTTCTTTTGATGTCACATTTATGGCATGCCTCCCTAACATGGTGGTCATGGCTCCTTCTGATGAGGCCGAACTTTTCCACATGGTTGCCACTGCAGCAGCCATTAATGATCGACCTAGTTGTTTCCGATACCCAAGGGGAAATGGCATTGGTGCTGAACTACCACCCGGAAATAAAGGAACTCCTCTTGAGGTAAAGTTAGAACTTTATCCCCATACATATCCTCGTGGATAGTACTAGGAATAGTTTTGCAAATCCATTTGATGTTTTTGTTATGATATTTGTTTCAGATTGGTAAAGGAAGGATATTAATAGAAGGGGAAAGAGTAGCTCTTTTGGGCTATGGATCAGCTGTTCAAAACTGTTTGGCTGCAGCTTCCTTAGTGGAACGTCATGGCTTGCGCTTAACAGTTGCTGATGCACGCTTCTGTAAGCCACTGGATTGTTCACTGATTCGCAGCCTGGCAAAATCACATGAGGTTTTGATCACAGTAGAAGAAGGATCGATTGGAGGATTTGCTTCTCACGTTGCTCAGTTCATGGCCCTTGATGGCCTTCTAGATGGCAAATTGAAGGTAAGAAACCAAACAAGTTTAGCATTTTGTGCATCTTCAAAGTTTCTGCAAAGCTTTTACTAGTTTCCCTAAACTCATGAGCTTTGCATGACACCTATGCAGTGGAGGCCAATAGTCCTTCCGGATCGCTATATTGAGCATGGATCACCTGCTGACCAATTGTTTTCAGCCGGTCTTACACCATCTCACATAGCAGCAACAGTGTTCAACATACTTGGACAAACAAGAGAAGCACTAGAGGTCACATCATAAAACAACAATGGAGGGCTTCAATTTTTCACTTCAATGTACAGAGTATAACACAACATGATTCACCTTGTTTAACATGAAAAAGTGTAGTATTGTGAAAATTTTAAGTGAATATTGCAGGTTGTCATCAATGATCAATAATATTATAAAATCTGTTGTGATACACGTCTTTTCGTTTACATTTTGAAAGCATAGGCCTACTGTTTGCTGCTCATGCCTATGGGGCCACTATGCATTATAGTAAGACAACTAATTACAAAGGAGAAAAATCTTGAACTTTTCAATGAGTGGTAAAGAATAGTCTTTCTGATATTTTCCACACTGAATTTGAAATCTGTGACGAAGATTAAGACAGCAAACTTGCTATTTTGCTGAGGAAATTGGTTCACGAAACTGGCAGCCTCATTTGTCATCGATTGTAGAAATGTCTATCAGAGTCAGAGCTAGGCCTCACAATAGCGATATCAAAATCTAGCGTAAAAACTGCTAAAATTATTCGTATGTGATAAATAATGAAAATTCTGTTGTTAAAAATATTTTTTGTTTTGAACAATGTTTTGCGAGAAACATTTATGATCTATATTTGATATTTCAAACAAAAAAAAAAGAAGATGAAATATAAATATAATGTTAGTTTTGTAAAATTTAAGGAGTGCTGACATAACATGTAATGAAAGAAAAATGTGCATGTTTGAAACTAAATATAAAAAGTAGAAGGCAAGTAGATCCCGCATTATCAGTAAAATAATTGATCATGCCATGTGGTTCACAGAGCGCACTATGAATGTGCGGTGCGTAGCCCTTATCGTTGAGTTTGGTGCAAATTTAATGCAACTTTTCCGGTTAACAGGAAGCACGGCCAAAAGTCTGCATACGTAAATTAAGCATTTGAGAAGGACAAGCCATAAAGTGCATCACATGTGTCCCAATCCTTCAATGCCAACAACATCAAGAAGATAAAAGCTACTTCTGTAAGTAAACAAATCAAGATCTCAACAATCAACTTTGTCTTTTTCAAGATAAAGTCTCGGTTTCAGTTTGGTGAATGAATAAAAAATTAGGAGAATTCTCTGGTCAAAGGATGATCTTACAAATACGACAACACATGAAAGAATAACGAACGAAACTGTGGAATAACCCCTTTACATTAGTGCACAAGCATTTGGATTCTCATCACCGAATATCATCATGGCTTCGCTCTCCATGCAACAATCATTTTCAAACGCGAACTGATGCATTATGACAAGTTTATCACTTTCATGAGATTTGTCTTCTGCCTCTTCATCCTTGTTAGAAACTTAAAAACCTGAATGAATGGCTTGCGCTTTTCTTTGTTCCGCACCACATCTATGATTGTAGAACTGGCACGGTCGGGTAATATCACCGCTGCTCGCAAACTGTTCGATGAAATACCCCAGAAAGATTTGGTTGCTTGGAACGCCATGCTAACCGCCTATTCCCACTTGGGACTTTACTGGCAGAGTCTTAGTCTCTTTGGCAGCATGAGAGTCTCCCATTCCAAAGTCGACAACTTCTCCCTCTCTGCAGCCTTAAACGCATGCGCTGGTGCATCCCATCTTCGTTTTGGAGCAACACTACATGCTTTGGTGGTTGTATCAGGTTACCTGTCTTCTCTTCCTGTGGCCAACTCGCTCATTGACATGTATGGCAAGTGCTTGCGTCCTGATGATGCAAGAAAAGTGTATGACGAGATGAGTGATACTAATGAAGTGACGCGGTGTTCACTTCTGTTTGCTTATGCCAACTCTTACCGGTTTGACACGGCTCTTGAACTGTTTCGCAGCATGCCTGAAAGGGTTGTGATTGCTTGGAATATAATGATTGCGGGTCATGCTCGTTGCGGTGAAATTGAAGCATGCTTGCATTTGTTTAAAGAGATGTGTGAGAGTTTGTGTCAGCCAGATCAGTGGACTTTCAGTGCTCTCGTGAACGCTTGTGCGGAGTCGATGGAGATGTTATACGGATGCATGGTGCATGGTTTTGTGATAAAATCTGGTTGGAGCTCTGCTATGGAGGTAAAGAACTCGATTTTAAGCTTTTATGCTAAATTAGAATGTCATGATGATGTCATGAGGGTGTTTAACTCCTTTGGATGTTTTAATCAAGTGTCTTGGAATGCCATTATTGACGCTTATATGAAATCAGGGGATACCCAGAACGCCTTTCTTGCTTTCCAGCAAGCTCCTGAGAGAAATATTGTTTCTTGGACTTCAATGATTGCAGGGTATACGAGAAATGGGAATGGAGAGCTGGCTTTAAGTATGTTTTTAGACATGACAAGAAACTCAGTCCAGCTTGATGATTTAGTAGCTGGAGCAGTCCTTCATGCTTGTGCAAGCTTAGCGATACTAGTTCATGGAAGAATGATCCATGGCTGCATCATTCGTCATGGTTTAGACAAGTATTTGTATGTTGGGAATAGCTTGGTTAATATGTATGCAAAATGTGGGGACCTAGAAGGTTCACGGCTTTCATTCCATGGCATTCTTGAAAAGGACTTGGTTTCTTGGAATTCAATGTTATTTGCATTTGGACTGCATGGCAGGGCTAATGAAGCTATAGGCTTGTACAGAGAAATGGTGGCATCTGGCGTGAAACCTGATGAAGTAACTTTCACAGGGCTGTTAATGACTTGCAGCCATTTGGGGCTTGTAAACGAGGGTTTTGCGTTCTTTCAATCCATGAGTTTGGAATTTGGACTTTCCCATGAAATGGACCATGTGGCATGCATGTTGGATATGCTTGGTCGCGGTGGATACGTGGCAGAAGCAAGAAGTTTAGCTCAGAAGTATTCAAAGACCAGCAAAGGTAGGAGCAATTCGTGGGAGGTTCTACTAGGAGCATGTTATACACATGGAGACTTAGGAACCGGGAGCCGTGTGGGAGAATATCTAAAGAACTTGGAGCCTGAAAAGGAGATTGGTTATGTGTTGTTGTCAAATTTGTATTGTGCAAGTGGGCAGTGGAAGAATGCAGAGATAGTACGGAAGGCAATGCTTGATCAGGGGGTAAAGAAAGTGGCTGGTAGTAGTTGGATTGAGATAAGAAACGAGGTGACCTCTTTTGTATCTGGAAACAATGCCTATCCCTACATGGTTGAGATATCTAAGATACTTTATATTCTTCAATTGGAAATGAGACATGCATGACCTATTAATTTTGATGTTGGAGAACCTTTGTAAACCAGTGAAAATATTTTAATCCTCTTGCTAGCTCGCTTTAGATCTTGCCTTATCAACACCTCCTGTTCTTAAGATAAGTAAAACTACTTAGTTCAACATTTTCTCTCATTAGGGCTAAACATTATTTGATGATATTCATTGTAATGAACCGAGTATTTTAACTAAAGTATTATCCTAAATGTATCACCAAGAGGGCAATGACATATACAGCAACAAAATATTGTCACTAAAATTTAAAATCTCTTAACTCTTTTCCTTCTACTTGTTACAAAATATGGTAAGTAGACATGTATCTACAAGGTAAAAATGATGTAATAATCTTAACTCTTTTCCTTCTACTTGTTAAAATTAATTTAAAAAAATTGAGGAAAATAATAATTTTTCTTAAAATTATCTTTATTATTATTATTATTATTATTATTATTATTATTATTATTATTATTATTATTATTATATAT
>Ga0123340_1002821_pt1 | contig 15956 bp, 6 predicted proteins | sample SirMexnodulemix_FD_89961 | JGI IMG/M metagenome (GOLD analysis project Ga0123340, IMG submission 89961) | Root nodule microbial communities of legume samples collected from Mexico - Siratro Mexico nodule mix | ecosystem: Host-associated > Plants > Roots > Nodule | place: Mexico: Nepantla... | reverse complement strand
ATTTAATATAATTACATATTTGGTATTATATATTTTATCGTAAGGTTATAATAGTACTAATAATAAAAAAAATTAAAATGCTACAGTCTCAACTATGAAACAAAGTGATATTTTGGGACGTGGTGGACTTCAGGGCATAAAATCTGTCTGACATTATCTTGAGTTTCACAAAGATATTTAGATTGAATGGCCCCACCAATTTTTTTGTCTTTAAAATATCTTCTTTTTATCAGTGACTATGTCTGCATATATTCTTGATCCTCTAATGCACCCTGCATTATCTGTTCAGCTCAAATATTTGTGAAGCTTTTTATTGCTATTAGAAATGGAGAGTGAGTTAGTGAAACGCAGAATTCACATGATTGCAGCCCACTTTGCTCCCAACGATGATATTTCAACTACCCATGTTCTTCCAATGGTAACAATATACTCTGCTCTTTTGTTTATTTATGATATCACTATGCTGTAGCTTTGAATAAATTGTGAAACATTACTTATACAATATCTGGTTTTCTGTAGTTTATTATGTTGAAGGCTTTGTATCTTGAGGTTCAGGATTGGAAATATAATTGTTTAAATTGGTCTTTTCTTTATAATAGAACACTATATTTGTTTTGTAGCTTTTGGTTTACAACGTCTAATATGATAAACTGTATGTGCTATCCTTTTTTCCTTGAATATATGTTTACAATTCATTTTCATCAATTTTACTACCCCACCATCAGAACTGCAGTGGCAGTCTGAATTCTGTGCTCCGGAGATGCGATAATAAGGTGTATTTTGCACGCCAAGCATCTTCTTCTCTTGGTTATTTTATGAGGCAGACTTCAATTGAAGAGGTACTTAAAGTGTTCTTATTATTTTGAAATACTTGACAATGTTTTGTTTACTTCTCTTTTTGGTAAATGATTCATTTCTCACTGGCTTCTTTGAAACAAAAATTTTTCAGGGTGGCTCAACTTTTGCTCCTAAAACTCATCAGGGTGCTGGTGCTGGTGCTGCATCTGAATGCGCTTCTAATGCAAGAGCACCATGTTTTGCTAGACCTGCGATGGCAGAATCACTCTTAAAAAAATCAGTGGTCCAACCAATGTCTCCAGAGCAGGGCTGTGATTTTAGTACACTTGAACCGCCTACATTTGCTAGGGCAAACAGACAGATTAGAGGAGACCAGTTACATTCTGAAAAGAAAACTTGCTATTCTGAAATTGGTGGTTAGCACTTTGAACTCAGAAATTTATTTGATGTTATGATAGATGATTAGCTATAACAAAACAGAAGTAACACTTGCATACCTAACATATATTTGGATTATTTGTGTAAATTTTGTATGCTGTCTGTCAACTGCTAAAGAATCATTCTTAGTATACTTCTGCAGGAATTGAGTGGTCTCCTAGGATGGATGTTGCAGAATCAGAAAGCAAATATGTTATCACAGTGGAAGTTCCAGGTGTAAGTATCAGTGACATAAGAGTGGAGGTTGATGATCTAAAGTAAGAATCATATCTTATATTCCTTCCCATACTAATTGTTATACTCTTTGCAATTTATGGTATTAAGCATTTAGTTATGCCTAATCATTAATAACAAGGGAATGTTGAAGAAAAGGGTAAGGCTTAATGAAATATTGTTGGATACTACTTTCATCTAAAAGTCATTATTGTGTTTGGAGTGGTTCTTTCATTTGTGTCAAGGGGTGTTGTCTATTAATACAAAGTTTGTTTACTATATCTGCATTGTAATATAATGCATAAATCCTGGAAGTGAAGTACTAAATGGAAATTTTTGATGCTGGACATTCTTGGTTATAAATCTTTTGAAGTCAATATGTGAACTGTGACAGGTTGTGTGTCAAAGGTAGACGTTCTACTAGCTCTTGGACAATTGGAGGTTCACCAAATGCTTCATTTTCTTCATACCATCGGAGGGAAATATTATATGGACCATATGAGGTGGTGTGGCAGCTTCCTGCTGGTGTGAACAAGGACAGAATATCAGCTGAATTTTTGTAAGTTATATCTGTGTTATGCATATGTTTCTTAATGTTAACTCATGAATTAAAAACTCTTCTAATTTGGTCTATTGCATTATATTATTAGTAGTTTTGGTTGTTGGATCAGTAAATGATTATATTACTAACAAAGTTCAATATTAATATTCTCTCAATTTGGAAGTAGTAATAAAATATCAAGATAACTCCCACACACTAGATCTTCCTTTGGAGATTTTGGCTTCAAGCTTGTGCTAAGCCAACTGTACCTGCTTAGTGAAAAGTGATCTCTTTTACTAACACAAGATGGTGAGTTAAATTGTAACCTTGAAATTCAATTGAATAACTGAGAAATTTATTGAATAGCTAATGTTCTTGGCTAAAATGGCTGATTCACTATTGCTGAAACTAGATACTGTAATGATGGTAATTACTTTTATATTTTTTGGTAGTTAGATCATGCTTGTATTTTAAGTACAGAAAAACTGAATCTATGCCAATGTTAATGCTTTGCTTGGCTTCTACAACACTGTCATGGCATTATGATTCAAAAAATTTTCAAACTCAATGCAGAAGCTATACAATTTATAACATCTACTTAGAAAATACATAGGCTTCCATGTCATTTTTTATTTTGTACACAAGGGCTATGTGATGATGTGTGTGGATTTGCACCAGTTCAAAGATATTTGCTTTACCTTTTTGAAGCTGATGATTTGTTGTTTCTTTCTCCATTTTCAGGGATGGACTTCTACAAATCATAGTTCCTAAAATCTTAGTTTGAGTGAGAAATATTGATTTATAGAACATATATGTCTATGTATACCCCTGCATATAGATGGAGAAGCAAAGGGCATTCTGCATGAGTCATGTCATGCCCTATATAATGTAATATAATGAAGAGATAATGAATTTCATATACAATTTTATTGCTAGAAAATTTTATCTTTTAAGATTTAATCATATTAAGTATTTTTTTCTTTTTCATAATGATTAGCTGAAAATTTAAGATAAAACCAAATAAGAGAACAATGACAGTATGCAATAAGATCAACTTAAAACTCTCATGAATTTCAAGATCTAGTTATCAGAATGAATGTCAAAATAAATAAATATTAGATTTTGAAAATTTTTTATTCATAAAAATATCAGAATGAATGTCAAAATAAATAAATATACTTCTGTTAATCTAATTACTTTCTTTATTTTTTTTGTGAAAACTTCAAATTAGATTGTATTTTTCCTCAATAAATTTAATCCTATGACCTAATGTAAATATTTCAATTCCTTTACTATTAGCTAAGAGTAATGTCTTATTCGGTATTTAATTGGGCACAAGGCAATCAAGTTACATTTGAAAAAAAAGATATAAAACTAGTAAAAATAGTTAGACTATAGAAAATAAAAATATGGAGTATGAGTGTTTATTGATTGAAAATTAGTCTAGAATAAAATATCCAAGTCATAATCAAATCCCAATTTATTTAATTATCATTTTTCTAATTATTAGCAAACTTAAATTCACTATTACTTGAGAATTTATTTGGTTCTCCCAAAAGACATCGACAATCTTTTTATCAAATATGTTTTAATTTTGTATAATTCTTTTACTCTATTTTATATTTTACATAAATTTTCTTTTATAATTTAATACTATTTTATTAATCCTTATTCTTCAATTACCATATTGTCACTAATTTTGTGACTCATTAAATTATTAAGAAAAATATAATAATAAATATCACCATATTAGGAAATTGAATTTAAGTTTCAACCATTTTTACAAAATCAGCTTATAAATTAAGAATTGTCATCATTTACATATATGAATTGGTCTTATCTATAGTCAATATAAAATCTTCAACATACTCCTTTCACATCAAAACTTTCAATATTCAATTCATGTGTGAGACTAAATATTTGTGAGTAACGATTTTGATAAATTCATCAAACTTCGTTAGAATAGATTCTGATATTATATTAAAAAGTGAGTTTAAGTCTATCTCATTCTTATAAAACTGACTTATAAAGTAAATATTATCCTCACTTATATACTAAGAATTAATCTTGATATCAAATCCACAACAATATTTCACTAATAAAAATTAAAGCATAATAAGAATATCTTTAAATTTAAAACGTAGACTATGAATATTGGAATTACGAGGAAACAATTGACTATTATTCAATTAATTATTTACTTAATACAGTTATTTCAATCAAATTTTAATTATTTACTTAATACAGTTATTTCAATCAAATTTAATTATTTACTTAATACAGTTATTTCAATCAAATTTTATGTGATCCACCTTTCTTTTTATTTTTTCACTTCAAAAATTAAATTTATATTTTAGTGTGAAGTTTCATGATACACTTCCACATGTAATGTAATATTGACTGGTCTCTTTAAAGCAATCAAGGAAAATAATAAGCTTCGGTAATTGATAGTAACTTTAACAACTCATATTTTAATGTATGTGGTTTGTTATTTATGCATGGGTGATAATTATTGAATTCCTCCTTGATTGAAATACCATGTGTACACTATTGAATTCTTTCTTAATTGAAATACCATGTGTTGACTCAATAAGATATCTCAAATTCAAAATCAAAAAAATCTCAAAGGCTTTAATTTAAAAGTTCAAGCCTTCAATCTTTAAAATAATTCCTATTCATTTTCTCTAACACATCTATTTCTTTACTTTTCTATTTCTCTTTCACTCTATATAACTATTAGGATTAATTACTCATTTTATTTTTATGATGGAACAAACTCTAACTTTGAGTACACATATTTAAAAATAATCCATTTTTATCTTTATACATACTATTCTTTAGGTAAACTTGTTCATTTGGTTTCTTTAATAATTTTTACACTTTGATTCTTATACTTAAAATTCTCCTTTAATACTTATATATACTATTAGTTCCTATAATTTTAGACACAAAGAACCAAAATAAATTAGATTTTGTATGCATAAGAACTAAAAGAAACTTGATGGATATTAAATAGAGAATAAAAGGTAAATTTTATAGGGACTAAATAATTAATAAAACTTTTTTTAACATCATAAGTTAAGATGGTTTAAAGTAAAACAGATTAAAATTTTATGTATATGGACTCAAAGGAGACTAAAATGTGTTGGAATTAAGATTTTAAGTATAATAAAGACTAAAAGGTAAAATTTGTAAAACTATAAGAATTAAATAAATAAAATTTACTTTTAAAACGTTTCATTCATATGAAATCTCATCTTTTACAATGGTTAAACTTGGTATTTTAGGTTCTCAAATCCTCTATCTCTTTCTTTTTTTCACTTTTGAAAACCACACACGTTACATATCATTGTGTGTGGACTCTTCTTTTGACTAAAAATCATAACTCTCAAATATAAATGTAATTAGCCCATGGTTTTGTTTCTTGTAACTTGATCCTTGTGGACCTGCTTCATAAAATGACAAATCACTCTATTTGATTATTACAAACTATCTTACAAAGAAACCTCACACAAAATAATTTTCCTTCTTTCTCTTCTCTCACTCTATATATTCAATTCAATATCATTTTCTCATTTCAAATCTCATATACATCCTCTTTTTCTACCTTAACAATGGTTCAACCTCCATCATACACCCCATTTTCTTCCTCTAATGATAACAACACCTTTGAAGATGCTATCAATTCTTCCTCTCATCCAAAATCATCATCCTTAAAGAGGGCACGCGGTAGGCCTATAGGCTCCAAGAACAAACCAAAATTAACCCTAGTGATTAACCCAAAGAGTGAGCATGCCCAAAAACCTATTTTCATTCAAATCCCTAGAAATTCTGATATAATTGAGGCATTGGTCCGATTTGCCCGTGACTACCAAATTAGCATCACGGTGCAAAGTGCATCAGGATCCATTCTAAACGCCATTCTCCGTGACAGTCAATCTGGAACTTCTACTTTCGTTGTTCATGGACCCTTCACTTTAGTTTCCCTCACTGGCACTTACATAAATAACAACCCTTATGCTGCTTCATTATCATCTAGTCTTGACCTTGATTGTTCTTTTAACATTTCTTTTTGTTCAAATTTAGGTCAAAGTTTTATGGAAGTTGTTGGAGGAAAGGTTATTGCAGGTGATGATGTTGTTGCCACCGCTACTATTTTCAATGACTCTTAGAATCACTAAGGTGGAATCAATGATTCTCATGGAAAAAGAGATAATCATTGTCCTTATTCATGTAATCTAGATGACAATTAGAACATGTTTAAGATATAAGTATTGTCATAAGTACTGGTTTATTAGTTTTTTTTTTTTTTCAATTTTAAGCATGTAAATTTTATATGTATTTGAATGAAGTCTAAATGGTAGTAAATGTTATGACATGCTTGTTTATGGGTGATTGATACAACTTTTTTTGATTTGTTGATTTTAGAATTCCGTAAAGAAGACTTAAATTTGATATATGAAAACATGTCGGTAAATGAAAGAGAAATAAGTTGTCGATTCATAGCTTGATAGATATCGGTTATGGCTGAGATTATTTTATTTTTTAATTTAGAGTTGATACATATTATTTAGTAATGCAAATGGTTTTTATTTTTGTTATATTTATGAAAATTACATTTATTTTTTTCTCACTTATAAATGTTTAAATTTCAAAAGTAAAAACCTATATTGATATGGACCTTCTAATTGTATGGTTTTTTTGACTCCTTATACAATTTAATGTGGTCAATTTTTTTGTAATGATCAAATTCATGTGTAAAAGGAAAAGTATTTATTTTATTCAATGGTATGCAAAACTACTAATGAAAGTAAACTTAAAAGGTAGTTTAAATATGGAACTGTATTGACAAATTGGCAATCTTTCAAATATCATGATATAATTAGAGTATTCAACACATTAACACTATTTTCATTCATCTAATTACTTTATTTATTTATTATTAAAACTTCAAATAAGATTGTATTTCTAGTCAGTAGATTTAATCTTATAACCTAACGTAATTTTTTTAGTTCCTTTACTGTTTAGCTTAGAGTAATGTCGTATTCACTACTTTTATCATAAGGAAGATCAACTTAAAATTTGAAAAGAAAAATTATAGACGAAATATTCAACTATAACAAATAAAAATATTAGAGAGAAAAATGAGTGTTTAATGTGTGAAAATCAATATGCATAAAAAAAATAAGTCATAATTTAATCCTCCTACTCATTTAATTATAGTTTATCTAATATAATACCGTACAAAGTCGAATGTGCAATATGTTTTGTGAACAGACATTGACCCTATCTTTTATCAGATGTCTTTTTATGTCTACAATATTAATATATTTGTTTTATGGATTTTCTTATTCATTAAAAATAATGCATTTATTTAGTTATTTTAAAATTTGAAGAAACATGCTTAAGAAATTAAAAGAAGATGTGTTGTAAATATAAAAAGTCAAGAATATGATTGTGGTCAAAGATAAGTAGATAAAAATTAAATTAAATATAGTTAATTAAAATATTTTTTAATGTGAAAACCCAGGGAAAGTGTCAGATAAAAATTTTAGTGAGAAAAAAATAATAACATTCATTGCTGATAAAAATAAGTTAAATAAAGAATAATAATGATGAAGTAAAATCATTAATATCATTTGACTAATCTCAAAACTTAAATTCTAGGAAACTGCAATCCAACTTTTTTATATATATTACAAACTTCAATAAATAAATATAATTGGTCCATAATTTATTTATTGTAATTTATTGTAATTTGAACCTTGTGGACCAAATTCATTTTCATGTTTCTCTTACCAATTATCAAAGTATTATACTTGGTAATTACACATATATTCCAAAAATACATAAGATGTAATTATTGAAGATTTCATAGAGATGAAATCTTTTAATAATTTATAAGTGAGTGTAAATCTCATCTTACAAGCCAGTTTTATAAGGTTGAGTTAGGTTTAAAATTCATTTTTTGATATAGTATCAGAACCTATCAAAATAAAATTGTTAGATCTGTCAAACCATCCCCTATTGGACGGTTATCGGACCTTATCTTACAAAAATAATTTCCTTATTCCTAAAATACATTATCTCTGGATTTCTCCTTCTTCTTCTTCCTCACTCTATATATCCATTTAAATATCATCTTTAGGTCAAATATCATACAAATTTCTTCCATCATCTTTTATCCTTTAATAATATTAATATCAATTCAGAAAATAAAATAATTTTTTCAACAATCATTAGATATAAGAAATAAATTCAAATATTGTATAAACCCGTTCAAATGTTGAGTAAGAATTTTTGGATTAACTAAAAGTTTATATAAATATGAGTAATATTTATAATTTCAAATTGTATATAAAGATGACAATGAGTATCAATATCTATATATTGATCCACGTCTTTTTATTTATTTATTTTTAATTATTAGAGTACTGCTGGTTTATTACTTGTATTTAACATTGAAGAGGAGTATTTGTGTGTTTTTTATATTGAATTTTTGGCAGTATCACATTTTCTTGAATGTGACTTTTAATTTTCGAAAAATGAATATTTAGACAAGTATAAACATAAACATGAGTATACGCTCTATCAACAAAGTTGAGACATAAATTTAATATTCATAATAAATATAAATTTGAAGATAAAAAAAAACTTCCATTAAATCCATTGAGTTACCATCCCTAATAACCATAAATAATATATTAAGTTAATGTAAAATCACATACATCTTTCTCACCAATAATGATGGTTCAAAACATGACAATTAAATTCTCTGATCCTATAAATTTTTGTTTCTCTTTCATCATTTTTCTTTCATGACCCCACCTTTGAATTGTCTTTCCTCCCGTAATCCTAAACCACCACTATAAATAAGTCATGAATTTGACCAACAATTTTGTTTTACGTGAACTTTTTTGTGTCTGGACTCTTCAATCATTTCAATTATCTTAGAAAAACCTATTTGATTAGTACCAATTATCCTAAAAAAAGGTATTAAAACAAAACTAATTATCATGTTTAAAAAATATCCACTTTAGCCTTACACATACTATGCTCAATATTCTAATATATATATATATATATGAGGAATAATTTTAAGAATAACGAGTAAAAATAAAATTTGTATAACTATATAAGATTATATTTGTTTTGTGTTTTTAATCTGTGTAGTTTGTTTTGTCTATTTTATTCTCCTTTAATATTATATTTTTGGTCATATTATATTAATCAATGTTTATTTTAATTCTTAATATTACTTAAGAGACACAATTGTTCTTCAATAGACACATTCTTAATATCATTAAAAATATGTAAGAAATTAATATCATTAAAAAAATAAGAATAATACCAACACTTTTTCAATAATGATTAAAATCATAAAAGAAATATAATGAAACATATAGGGTGAATCCTTTCCTCCTTATTCTCATTTTCTAACCACTAATAATATTGGATAGAGCACACTTGGGTGATGATGAGGTCCACTTATGGCATTTCAAGTACAAATTTCATTATGTAATAGCTTCCATATACCAGAACACTCTTTCTCCTCCTTGGTTTCTATCCATTTCAACTGTCCTCTTTCATCCTCTTCTCTCTCTTTTCTCCCACTTGTATTCCTCTAACAATTTGCATTCAATCATTTTGTCACCATTTTGGCATATATCAATTCAACCATTTTATGTCACAGTTGCTGAAGTAATTCCAACCAAAAACCAAGACAAACTGAAGCACAAATGCAGCCTCTTTTTCAATGTCATTTACATTGAGTTGAAGCTCCACCAACCCTTTCTGCCACCTTTGTTTTCAGTTCCTACACTCTCATGGGAATACTAATTGTGCTGCTTATTTTGCTTTTCATTCATATACATGAGAGTGGTCATCACAAAGAGGCAAGAGGAACTGCAACGAGGGGTTGTGATTTGTCTCAGGGAAGTTGGATTGCTGATGAATCATACCCTCTTTATAGCAGCTCAGATTGTCCCTTCATTCTCAACGAATTTGATTGCATAAGAAATGGTCGTCCTGATAAAAACTATGTCAAGTACAGATGGCAGCCAAAAAACTGCAACTTACCAAGGTACACATCCTTTATTTGCTACTATTCTGTCAGCTTTTCACAACATGGTACCATTACTTTGATCCATTCCATGTCTATTACTGTTACTTTGAAACTCTTGAATATCCTTTTACAATCAGGCCTGAAGTTTATTTTGTTAATCAATAGTAATACTTACTTTAAATGCAATTTGTTATTGTGCAATTTTAATGAAGTGAAGCTCCAATTTTGTTCATAGTTTGATTAACAGTAAACCACAGTAAATACATGGTCTCTCAAATTAGAATTTCAGGTCAATCTAGGAAGATATGGTCCAAAGACCTAGTGAAGTAATGATGTTTTCTGTAAAATCAGGAAATAAAAGACACTGAGATTATCAACGTTCCAAAAGATTAATGGCAGTTCTGGATTTTTTCTCTGTTATTGAAGTTGAATGTGACATCTGATGTAGATTTCACATTTCCTTGGGGACCACTTGTTACTGCTATTAAAAGAAACCACATGCAAGGGGAAAGCTATTCTCTTGCTTTCTAAGCCACTTAAAGGGCTAACCACCAATCCTATCATGAACCATTCATTACCAGAAGATGCTCAGTTTCTTTTGCTAAATTAAAGTTATCATGCTATTGAATTCAGTAAGATAGCACAAGTGAGATGTTGCAAAATTTTTAATATGTTTTGAATTTCTAAATTTTTATGTGGTTGTGATGTTACTTTCACCTGTTTTGTTTTAAATGGAAAGCAAGATGCAAGATTGGTTCACATAAAATACTAATTCAATTATCATTATGGTTATGTTATTAAATTTAAATGGACCCACCTTGGACTTGATTAAACTTTGGTGCATGGTGTACAGATTCAATGGTGCAGATTTCTTGAGAAGACTTAGAGGGAAGAGTATTTTGTTTGTGGGGGACTCCTTGAGTTTGAATCAATGGCAATCACTCACTTGTATGCTTCACACGGCTGTGCCACGTGCCAACTACACCTCTGTCAGGACTGGGGATCTATCCACCTTCACTTTCCCGGTTAGACCACTCTCATTAATTAACTTCTTCTTCCTTTCTTCTTCTTCTTCTTCTCAACAATTCATAAACCTTGTCATGATTGAAACCGACGTTGTTATGTTGATTAGTAGTATGAAATGTCATATATACCATGAAAGAGAAAGGCCTAAGTAATGACCAATGGTATTATTAATTATTTGTATTGCATGTCTTTAGTGTGTGATTTTGGTCATTGATTCATGTTCAATGCCACGTAAATATAATATATCATTACTCTCCTGTGACATATTATGATGTTTCTTGGACACTTACATTTACCCCAACAGCTTTCTCTATACAATAAAAATTGTGTTGCTTTTTAGGGTTTGGATTCTACTGTAATATCAACTTAAAAAGCTATAATTCAAAGATACCATAAATTAAAAGTACCTCTTGAAGTTGTACTTGTAATAATGATAATATATATACATAAAAGATAATCACAATTTTAGCAATTGCCTTGACAAAAACAGAAGAAATAACTTGCTAAAAATATACAGACACAGTTAGAATGCTTTGTTGGTGTATATATGTTAAATAATTGAACAAGCTCATTGAAAACAATGTATCACAGTATCGTATTAAAAAGAAGCCATTAATTCTACAATCCAACGGCTGCAGTTTAGCTTCATCAGTCACAGAAAAGTTTAAGTAAAATTCAAAAAAAGAAATCTAACTTTTAATAAATTTTAAATAATAAAAATATTCTTCTATATATAGAGAGATATTCTCAACATTGTTTTTAAGATAATTACGTTCTCAAGTAATCACTAATTAAGCTAAAACAGTCTCACCAGATGATCCACCGGTTAAAGGAAGGTAGTAACCAGACTTAAACCAGTTGCATAAAGCTAGAACACTAGTTAAAACCAGGTCAGTCACAAGATTATATTAATTTCTGGCCAGTTCTTCGATTTATTCGTATTTGTAAGAGGATTATTTTGTCTTGAGATAAATGTATTGATAAAGTAATATTTGGTCGTATATTCTGCATAAAATCTTGAAATCTTTAAAAGTTAAATTTCAGTGGATTACTTCCAAACCTTTGACATTTCTCTGTCAAATACCCCATCACTCATTGTTTGAACGTGACATATATAATATATGCAGAGCTATGATGTGAAGGTGAAGCTTTTCCGTAACGCATTTTTGGTGGATATTGCAAGTGAAAGCATTGGTAGAGTCCTGAAATTGGATTCAATTGAAGGTGGCAGAAAGTGGAAAGGAAATGATATACTAATATTCGACTCTTGGCATTGGTGGCTTCACATTGGAAGAAAACAACCGTACGTAAAATTCCTATAATAATCACATGCATGCTTAACATCATGTTTGGTACAATTCACTCTTCTCTTTCTGCAGATGGGATTTCATTCGAGAAGGAAATCATACGTACAAGGACATGAATCGCTTGGTTGCATACGAGAAAGGCTTGAAAACATGGGCCAAATGGGTTGAAGACAACGTTAACCCTAACAAAACAAGGGTTTTCTTTCAAGGAGTCTCTCCAGATCATCTCAAGTGTGTATCTCCCACTTCCACTAAATGCTCCTATCAAAATTACCAAAATCATTTCAAAGTAAATTGATGCATGTGTTCACAAAACATCTTTACATGCTTTTCATTATTAATTAAAATTTACTAAAGATTATAACTATAAGAGATTTGTTATAGAAATGTGATTCTCACTAAATTTCTCTTTCCAACTTAAGTTTGTTTTTGCTCTATATTGAAGTCAGGCATTTTGTATCAGACACGTGAAGCATCAAATTTAAAGAATATTTTTTAAATATTCTACGATCCTAACACGGTTATAACATAATTTAAAAAAAAATTAATATAATAATTTTCTATGAACTCATAAACTTATCATAAAAGTAAGAAGCAAATTTTATGTATAATTAAAAATATTTAGATTATATATATTTTTTCTTTTACTTTTTAGATTTTTAGACACCTGAAATAGATATTTTTTGTTATATTTGATTAATGAGTTCGTACATGATTTTTGAATATATAAATCTTAATTATTAATTTATATAATTTATAGTGATATAATATATAAATATGTGTTTTTTTTTCTATATTTTAAAAATTACATGTATCAAGGTGTTCGTATTTGTGTGAGTATGTATTTGTGTCGGTGTTACATACTTGGTACATCACATCTATTCATTATAAGAAAGAAATTGAGCTTCACTTTGTCTGAATTAATGCAGTGGAGGAAAATGGGGTGAGTCAAAGGCAAGATTCTGTGAGGGGCAAATGGTGCCAGTGTCTGGAGTAAAATATAGAGGAGGTTCCCACCCAGCTGAGATAGTGTTGCAGAAGGTGTTAGGAGGCATGTCAAAGCATGTAAATTTGCTGAATATTACTACATTGTCACTGATGAGGAAAGATGGTCACCCATCTGTATATGGATTTGGTGGAAAAAGGAGCATGGATTGCAGCCATTGGTGTCTCCCTGGTGTTCCTGATACTTGGAATTTGCTTTTATATGCAGCTTTCATTCAAAATTAAGGTGTATATAGTCCTTTATAATGCCATCACATTTACTTGTAAGCAGCTCTCATTCAATTAAATTCATATATTCGTTGTTCTTGTTGTTATAAAAGATAAAATTGCCGAAAATGTACAATTCTTATTTAATTTCTGCAAGAAAGACATTACCGGAATAAGTAAATTTGGGATTAATTATAAGATTGGATTAGTTCTCTTAAGATTTTGTAATAAAAAAGTGGTGTTTGATAAGTATGTTTTCAACTTTCTTTTTCTCTTTATCACATAAAAGTTATGATAAAAAAAAACAAAAAACAAAAATCATCTTTACCAAATTAGTGAAAAAAATATGGAACACATCTTCACTAAATAAAAAAATGATATGAGACAAAATTATATAAATTAAACACAATTTTCTATGTGTTGAAATAAAAAGTTGAAATCATATTTGTAAAGTATAATTTCTTTAATATGAAGTCGTGATTCTCTAATATAACTTACCCAATTTTAATTAATTATAAAATTACCCATTTGAATAATATTTTTTAAAATATTGTACCAGAAGAATAAATTTTTCCAAAAATATTTTAAATATAATCATATATTTCTTAAAGCTGTAAAACACTATAACAAATTCCTTTATTATTACGATAGTCATGCTCATAATTGTCATAAAATTATTATTTTTGTATTAACTCGAGTAACTAATAACTTAAACAAATGTGTGATACTTCATCACGTAAATAAAAAACAGTGTGGAGAATATGATCTCAAGTACCTTATGAAAGGGCGCTGAAAATAAAATGGGCCACGAAAGTTCTAAAGTAGTTTATTGGGCCTTACCTTATAAGTAGGTCCAGAACACGTTGTAAATGATATTTTCATATCTCGGTGTTAAATGAATTAAACTTTACAATTACTAGTAATTATTACATCAGTGTCGCATTGCTTATATGTTATTTTATATTTTTAATATAAATTAATATATATTATAATAAGATATAAAATAAAGTGTAATTATTTTCCGTGGACGTAACAGTTTATCTCTACGACTTTTTTTATTATTATTGCTTGGCACCCCATTTTTTCTTTTCTTTTTTATTTTATTTTTTTTATATCTATGGTTACACTTGTTTGTGGTTTTTTGTGTCTTGATATTGGGGTTTGTGAATGGAAATAGTGACAGGCAATTAATGGGAAGAAGAGTACATAACAAAGAAATGGTCAAAAGAAATAACATCACAGTCCAAAATGGAATGCTTATGCAGCTGGCATCTCATCTCTGTCCCCACACGCTATTCTTACTTTTATTTCCTTTTTTCTTTTTATTTATTTTATAATATCCTCAAATATAAATAACCTATAAAAAAAATTAAAATAACCATTCAAAACAAAATAAAATAATTAACTATAATCATTTTTGTACCGCGTCGAATCATTATTTTCCTCTGCAAAATGCTGTTGAGACTGATAATTACGTCTTGAAGAATCACACGTAGGACACTCGCAAAAAAACACTGTTCTTCATCCGTATTTTTGTACCTTTATCTTTGGACAAGTCCACGATAACGATTTTTCAAACTCAGACTTCACAAAAACAAATTCCAAAAACTACAGCTAGATAAATGTGTGTGTGTGTGTGTTTTTTTTTTTATAAAGTATTTTATTTAGATTATAGATAAAATTGGTGGATAAAATTTTTTCATAAAACTATTTCATTTGTATTTGATAAAGTTGTTTTTTTTATATCACAAATAATACTTAAAAAATGATTTATATAAATTTCGATATTATAAAGAAGTTAAAAAAATTTAAAAATACAAAAATTGTAATTACTTATTATTGAGATTTGAATAATTAATTATTTTTTATTTAGCTTTTTTTTTTCTTTTAAAATTTACCTAATACCATATTCAACGCGCTCCTTACTCGTAAACTAGTTGCTAACTGTTGGATCAAGAAAACTGATCAAAACAAGATTAATTAAGAGCTTGTTAACCGTTTTATATTTTTTAAAACTGTCTTCTAGTAATTTGTTACGCTGTTTTCCATATAATTGAGAATGATTAAAATAATGCCACTTGTGTTAAAAAATAATTAAGAATGCGTTTTAATAAATTTGTATTGATTGAATATTTATGTGTTATCTTAAAAGATGACAGTTTAATATGAATACGATTTCTTATTGTTTTCAAAAGAAAACAACTTTGGGCGTTGGAGATATATATATATATATTATAATTACTTCAACAGTAATTGAAATTAATTATTTTCAATTCTCAACCTTCTATTTTATCTTACATCAATAAGTGGACATTAATTTATTTATTTATTTATATATATATATATATATATATAT
>Ga0123340_1002819_pt1 | contig 15958 bp, 6 predicted proteins | sample SirMexnodulemix_FD_89961 | JGI IMG/M metagenome (GOLD analysis project Ga0123340, IMG submission 89961) | Root nodule microbial communities of legume samples collected from Mexico - Siratro Mexico nodule mix | ecosystem: Host-associated > Plants > Roots > Nodule | place: Mexico: Nepantla... | reverse complement strand
ATTATCGTTTTTAATAAAAATCATAATAATAAGAATAATAAAAATATTATTAATGATAATAATAATATTATTATTATTAATAATATTAACAATCATAATCATAAATATATTCATAATAAGAATAATAATAATCATAATATTATTATATTGCTTGTTTGGCACAATGGTAAAATGTTTCCTTCAACATTCAAAGATCCTGGATTCAATCTATAGTATTTTGGGCATTTCAACGAAATTACTTTTTGAATTAAATTTTTGTATGGAAATGCGGGAAATAGATATAGGAGTGGAGGAAGAATTGGTCAAAATTATTTTGTAAAGTTAATAAACCATGCCCTAACTTGGTAAAGGAAGAAAAGTTATTTAAAAAGAAAAAAGGAGATAGTGAGAGCCCAATTTGGGTTGAAGCATGGGCCTTGTTACATGCTGATCTGCACAACAATTAAGTCTGAACGAGGCTTTTACTTCCCGCACCACCATTTTTTAACCTGTTTGAATCTGTACCATAATTTTTAAAATGACTATTTTACCCTTTTTTAAATGATTTATGGATTACTTGTTCTCGAAATTTTTACAGAACATATCTTTCAAAATTGGTTAAATACATTCTAAACCAGGTTTTCTGGAATAAAAGATTTCCAGAACAAAATTTATAAAATAAATTTTCAAAAATACATAAAACACATTAATAAAATGCTTTTTAGAATGAGATTTTTTTTTGCTTTTCTTCTAACTGCAGCATTCTTCATCTATAGCAGTGATGGGGTGCAGTGAGGGAGAAGCTGATCGAACAGTTTGGTTACTTCACCCAATTACAGAAATGCAAGTTCAAAAGTTGGGGATGTAGGAAGTAATTTCCTCTGAACAATTAATAGATTCTTCATAGCTGCTGTACCCAACCGATTAAGAAAACATTAAAAGAAATATTGAGGCATGGCCCAAAACATGAACCATGTGAATCTAAGGAGTTGGTGTTGAAAATAATAGTCCAAGAAAAGGGAAGTTACATGGAATGGTTTCCTTCTATGGCTCACGTTAATGTTCAAGCAAGTTATATTCACACTATGTTTCATAGCCAAAAATGTCAAAAAGAAAAAAAAAAAATGAGCACTAGAAGAGAAGGTGAAGAAACACGACAATATGCAGTGCTGAAAAGGGACCCAATGACATTTATTCAATTTCAAGCATAGCTTGGTGAATATGCTTTAATGGGAGCACAAAGGAAGTTCTTTTAACTTATACATGAGAGCCGTGGACAAAGTGAATTCATCTTGTATGAAATTTAATTTTTTGTGTACACCATATCATTTTTAGAATCTTATGATAATTTTTTATAAGAGTTTCATTAGTCCTCACTTTAATAATATTTTTCTGTATTTATTTGAAAATTTACTTCCAAGTAAAAAAAAATAAAAATAAAATATATATATATATATCACCATAATATATTTTTCTGTATTCTTAGTGTATTAGCATGTTCCAATAGAATAATTTTATGAAACTAAACCTCTTATAATCTTGAGTATCACCGTACGATAAAAATATTCTAAATTTTAAATCGATATGATAACTTGGATGGATTTGGGGTGAATTCTTATTGAAATTCAAAATCACTCAATAAGCTAAACAATTTATCAACTTAGCGTTAAGTCCGAGTGGTGTATGTTTAAGCTAGATCTCAAATTTAAACTTTATAGAAAAAAAAAATAGATAGAAAAACTCAACTAAAGGAGAGACCAGCCAGATTCCAGGACCAACATTAATCATTATCAAAACCACTCAGTATCAAATCAATAACATTGTCATTAAAAAACTGAAACTATCAGTCAAATGATTTGGATATTAACGTGATTGTTTCCTATTATCATGTATTATCATAATGTAATAAAAGAACTTTTCTAAATTTTCCATCATCCCTATGGTAAATTCCATTTCCTATTTCCAAATAATATAAATTATCATATTAAATACAATGCAACAATTTAAGTTCTGAAGAGAAAATTGTAGCCATTAAAATGCCACCTGTTCATGAAAAAATTTGCAGAGGTGCCAGTATTATAGTTTTGAACGGAAATGAAACTCTCAAACCTTGACACGTGTATAGCTATTGATAAGATTGTCTTCTTAATTCACCGTTAGCACCGAGTGGCTTAGAGCCTCTGATGTGACACCAATGAGATAAGAGTGAAGCTATGATAATAACTATTAAGCATAATAGCCAAAAACTATATTTTAGTTTCTAATCTAACAATGCAAGTACCTTCTATAGCCCAAAAACATGTGGCTAAGACAGTGTTATCAACAAATAGTTCATGCTTTTATTTATCTTAAAACAATTAACTCTTCAACCATTTCTTTATCTACCTAGATTAGTACAGCACAATATAATTGAATAGAAAATAGAGTACAAAATGCATTGCATGGAGGTGGTAAAAGTGATTCTGAAGTGAAGACAAGATAATTTAGCCAAGCCCATTTGCTACGTCAATCCAACTTTCTTGATCAGATTTACAAAAACAAGAGCCATAAAATAAATGTATTACAAAATGCTATAAATATAATATTATAATAGGGTGGACTATTCATAGAGCTATGGCGTGTAACAAGATTTAATTGAATATTAGAAGTGGAACGTGGTGAAGATGAAGCCACCTTATATTTGAGGTCTTGTCTTGTGCAGAATTAAACAGAGGGGAAGTACTTGTTTAGGTTGAAAGGCAGTGAATAGAACTCCTCACTTCTTGTGTCACCCTTGAAGGACTTGTACTTGTCCCACCAATGTTTCCCTCTGTCCTTCCTAATGCTTGCTTCTCTCTTAAATAAAGTGTTGTCTAGAAAATATGCCACAACACCCGCAACAAATGGTTTTGATTGGAATGGCACGTTGATAATATCATTGAACTGTCATATGCATAAAAATGTCATTGTAAGTAAACTCAACAAAAACTAATAACAAATCCTTCAAACATTGTTCTCTCTCTCTCTTAGTGTTCCTAAAGTCTAAATAATTATATAAACAACCACTTAAGTGTTAGAAATCATGTGTTGAAAAGCTCTTCAAATTAACCCCTAAATGTTATTAAATTATGTAAAAACTTGGGAGAGCAATTTAGTTTATTCTATTATATTATTATATACATCTTATCCATACCCATCTTGCGCCTGTGTGGACTGGACCAAAACCATTAATGGCTGTGTACTCATTGAAGTACTGTGGCACAGACAAGCCCAAGAAGATAGAGAAGCCTAAAATGAATTTTGTTCTAAAACTGTTGAGGTTGCAGAACTGAAGAAAACTGAGACCACCAGCACCTACAAATGATGAGCAAAAGTGGAACATGACATTACATGTGATGTTTCTTGTGGGGTCATGATAAATAAATTTACGAGCATGTTTTGAAGAATCAAACATACCAACATAAGCAAAGAACAAGCAGTAGAGGGCAGCAATAATGGGAGGCGGGATGGAGGCAAAAACTGCTCCAAATTTTCCTACAAAGTACAAGAAAATGAGCCAGTGTTGAAAGGGAAGAAAATGTACTAGGATAAGGTAAAGTAGATATTTGAATCACAAAAATCATGTTTCATCAACTCACCGAGAATTGAAAAGAAAATCATAAATCCAGCAGATATTTGTACAACTCTTCTACTTCCGACTCGTGTCAAAGCCAAAAGACCTGCATTTTCTCTGTAGGGAAACCAACAAAACTCTTTTCATCAACGAGAAAGTTTTCTTTCCTAGTAAGGTAAAGAAGATACAAACAGCACAATTTCAATCTTACACGGACACAGAGGATCCATTGACTGTTCCAAACAATCCTGATAACAGAATGCCAACTCCCTGGGAGCATAAATAAGATGCATGAGGAATTATACTCCAGAGTGTACTTACATGTTTTAAGTAAAAGCCATTTTTGTACCTGCCAACCAATACCCCTGCTGAGAATAGATGGTGGTAATGGTGTTCCACTTGCATACCTATAAACAGCAATGAAAGCTCCACTGGACTGTTTGTGACAAATGAAACAAGTATTAGCAAATAATTTAATCCAAGTATGTAATTTGGTAACTGCATAACACTGATACTAGACATCATTCAGCTGTTTCCATTGCCCTTCTGGAAAACAAATAAACCATTTATGACAAATGGAAAACTACTAAAAATTTTTTCATGATAAAAACCTAATTCCATTACCAGAAGTTTTCAAAACTCACAAATGATATTACTATATAACAGTTATCAGTATTTTTAAAAGGATAATTTCTTTATAGGTCAAGTGGCCCAGAGGGATGTAAGATGTAAGAATTATATGTTGTTTTGTATGTGTCCAACAGTAATGCCACAAGATCCAAAGAAAATAATGAATCTGGAATATAACTGAATAGCTGTTGTTGTGTAAGAAAGAAAATCAATTAATAGAAAAAGGTATGCTTTGATGAGAAAATCTAATGAAAGAAATTACCTCTACAAGAGAAACAAAAGCTGCCATCATCATGGCAAAGGCTTCACCTGCATCAAAGGAAGGTGCTCCCCATTGAAAGGGATACGGAATTCTTATCCTGCAAACTCAAAATCCATGCCAAATTTTCAATAAGTTTCAACTCACAAGGCTAAGCCTAGTAGATTCCTACCAATTTACCAAATAAAAAATACAATGTCTCAAGGATTCAATTGAATGACTTCAATTATCAATATGTTTATGATACAAGATCCATAATAGTGATAAATATTAAAAGATATTAAGACTGATGCATGCAACAAGTATGCAGTTCAGTGTATCATCTAAAAGGTATCCCCTCACTTACTCAAAATATTAAACTGAAATCGAAATAGTAAAAATATGAGATAGGTGAAACTTCTGAAATAATAAATATAATTTAGCCTCATTTTGTAATGAACACACAGAATATAATTTAGCAAGCTTTAACTTAGTCCCTAAATAAAGTTTTTAATTGCGACCCTATCACAACCAGTTGCCAATAATGTAATTTTGAATCCATCTTGCCACAGTGGATTAGATAGTGGCCAAAACAATCCATCCCTAACACATCTACAACAATCCCCGTAACACACTCACGTGACTGTGTTTCTTAAACAAGAAATGATTAAGTTGGCCACCCTCTAGTTCACAAATGCAACATTAGTTATCACATCAGTAATACCAACTGCAACCTGGGTAAATGCCAGATAGTTTAGATTCATGGTAGGGAACCAATTGAAGTTTTTCGACTATACGATTAATTTTAGGACATAGTCAAATTATAGCAGTCAACACAACTTTCACAGAAAAAAAAAATGCCCTTAACAGTCAAAATTCAACGAAATCACACAACTAACCAAGGAGCAGCATCTATAAGTCCAGCACGATCAGTGCGGCAGGAAATCTGAGTTTTAGGTGGAGCATCGTTATAGGCCCCTCCAACAGTAAGTAGATGAGCATATATCCACACAATTACAACTGTAAATATCACAGCAAATCGGTCGAAGATATTTTTCCCTGAATGTAGCACGTGAGGCACATACTACATGTGACAAGCAATAACCAGTTACAAACTCAAATTTATAGAAACCATTATGAAAGAAACTAGAAATGTGAAGAAACCAAGACAACAATAATAACTAAGTCGTACAAAGTGAACTTTAAGTCCAAGTCACCTTCACAGAAATTAGGTTTACACTCATCTATATACTTTAATTTGATCATATCTCTACTAAAAAAAGATTAGATATTTGTGATACCATCTTAAAAAGTGAACTTTAAATTTAACTCAACGTCAAAGAAACAGTTTGTAATGTAATTTTTGCCTCCACTTATATATTATAATTTGACCATATATCTAGTAGATGTGTGGGATCGCCATTGCAAAGATCCTAATTTAGAGATATACAAACTTAGAAGACAATATGCATATGCCACTCTGTCTCTACCTGTGAAACGAATACGAGCAATATAAGCTGAGGCAGTCCGATCTCTACACATTTAGCAACCTGCAAAGGAATCAATATTGAACGGTAAATTAATGTAATACATTGAGCATTGTAAATTTGTAGCAGAAGACTTACCCCAGGGAACCCTAACTCATACAGCCCAAAACCAACAAGAGATACCAAAGGAACTGCAGAAAGTGGACTTAAGAACCTGAAGAAACAATTTAACTCACATAAGATGAGAATATTATAGCCAATCACAAGATATCAACCAATTCTTTCATTTATTTTGGCTTTTGTGCTAGTTAATCCAAATCCAATTAAACAAATCACATGAGCTATAATACCCACTTCAAAGATCAACTTAGTTTGTTGGAAAAAGTGGCAAATAAGCATACATAGCAAACACATTATACGGCTTACAGTTTAGTTTAGACAGAAAAAACATGACGCACTAAGTAAGGACTTTGGCCAACCTTGCAACATTCCGCCAAAGACCACTGAAGCCCAGTACTATTTGAAGAGTAGAAGCAACAATAAGAGCACCCTGGATTGATCTCATTATCCTCTTGAATTTCTGATAGATAACAAAAACAGGGGAAATGGTGATCAAAAAAATTCCAATCAAATAAGCACAAAATATAATGTTTAATGGTAGCTCTTGAATCAAATTCATACTCTTCTATTTTCAACTCAATTAAGTACATAAAAAATCGATATACAATATGATTACATATATGATAATCTCCATTTAGGTTAAGTGTAATTGATTGCAATGTAAAATATATAACAAGAATATCAACCATGCATAATTTAGTACATAGTTAGATTTGTGCTGATAACAAGACCTCTGAAGGATCTGGTTCACCACTGAATCGGCTGGCGAGGATAATAGAGATTGTGGTTGGAACAAAGGTGTAAGACCCTCCGATAACTGCAGGCAGTCGAGTTCCAAACATTGTTTGCAACAACGTGTTGATACCAGCAACAAAAAGTAAAGTTCCAATGACTCTTGCCTTCTCATCCTGAAAAATTGAATTGCTATTTTGTAATAATTTTGGCTAGGAGGAAGAAGCATTTTCAATAACACAACATTCCCTATCAAGTTATTCACAACTGCTTTAAATATATTTAATCTGGAGCTGCTTACATTGCCACCTCCCATCTGGGGAACAAGAGCAGTGGGAATCAACACAGTTGTGCCGAGCATCACAAGAAAATGTTGAAAACCAAGAAGTATGGCCTCAGCTGCATCACAATGACCCAAAATTTCTAGTCAAAATAAAGAAGAAATACAGTAGCAAAGTAAACCTCAACTAAAAAAGGAGCCAGGAAGATTCTTAAAATTTTATACACAAACTACAAATGATCAAAAAGAATATGCCATTAAAGTGGGCCAAATATTCCACATACTTAAAATCCATTAACCACATTGTTCAATACTGGCTGTGTGGAATGCCCCCAAAATCCAATAATATGAATAACAGTTTTTTCAAAGCTACTAAAACATTTCAAAAGTATTAAACTAGTGGGGCAAATTTGGAAGTAGCAACCAAATTGTTCCCAGAGCACCAAATCTGGATCTGGAAATAACAGAAAAAGGCCGTTGGTTTATATATAAATAATTAAAAGGATTTCAACTAAATTGGAAACAGCACTTCAAATTGTTTCCATTAATATTAAGAGTAAAAAGAAGCCTGAGTTGCCACAGGCATATAAAAGTACAAAACCAGACTCAAACCCCCACAGCAGAAAAGCAGTTCTTTTTCCTGTGTTTTCTCAACCGCTTTGAGATTGACTAGTTTTCTCTCAAAAAACAAAATCCCCAACCTGGGAACTGAAAAGAAGCAATTTTTTATTTTCAATAGCATCATTATTATTTTTCTTCACTTTTGAATCTAGATAAGGTGAACCACTCACGCCATGGAGGAGGACTAGTAATGCAGTAAGAAATATTGGGAAGCTGATCCTTTGGAGGGTGAGGCTGTGGCTCATCTGCTTTAGCTGGAGCTCCTCCTCCTGCCATAACCCTTTTTCCTTCTCTTCCTAACTCTGAACAAGCGAACAAACAACAATAATTAACAAATCTACAACAAGTCCAAATCTAAGAGCAGCCCAGATCCCTCAATGCCACAAAGAAAAAGACCCAGAAGAAGAAAAAACTAAACAAAAAGAAAAAAGGGAGCTTTCTTACAATGACTAAGCCTAGAAAACGAAAAATGCAACAACTAGAGTTGAGCTGAGCTGGGGGCTCCCTTTTGTTAAGAAGTGAAAGTAATGGGCACAATAATTGCACAATTTAAGAAGGAAGTTAGAGTAGAGAGTAAAAAGAAAGCACCTTTTTGAAGTGAAGGAGTAGTGTTATGAAGTCAAAAACAAAATGAAGTGCCCCCACCAGAAAAGAAAGGAGAAAAAGGGGTGAAAAGAGAAGGAAAAGGGAATGCAGACGATCTTTGTTGTGGAGTGTGGAGTAAAGCAGACTCCAATGCTGGGAGAGAAACGATAAAGGTGTACACAGAAATCAGCAGAAAAAAATGAATGAAGATTCTCTTTCTTCTCTAGCTATTTGCTACTACCAAAAAGTAATGTTTCTCTGTCTTTCTCTCACTCCCTGGTAGGCTTGTGTTAAGTTATATGGTACCTATCTTACACACCCTAATTAACTACTTTCCAGCAAATATTGCTCACATTTATTGTTTTGTTTGCTGTTATGAATTTGCTATCCAAGAATGTTTAGGTACCATTCTCGTGTCATGCACACATAGCAACTCCACATATTTTAATACATAAAAACACTATAATATGTTAGGTTCATTACACAACTAGAAGAAGTGAAGTTATTTAGTCTATATATAAAGAGCCTTCTAAAATTTAAATAAGTGTGATGAGACTTTCCACTAATATTTATTTATCATATATGTCGTCAAAAGCAGATTAATCTATTAAAATAAGTAATTTATCAACATAAACCATAAACTCTCCTACCATATTGGAAATATCAAAATAAAATTGTGTAAAACTGCAAGTCAAGTAACCATAAGTGATTTGAGATAAAAGACAGATAGTTTGTATAGTTTTGATATTCTCTAATATAATATGCCTAACAAGAATAGTTCCTCAACTATTAATTTATTAATTTTTTTAATTCTATTGCTTATTTTATAAAAAAAAAAAGTTTGTTTTGTGCAATAGCCAGTATTTAGAAGGTTTAAAAAGACGAGAAAAAAGAGCAAATTACTTGTTTTTAAATAATTATAATATGGTTTTTAATATTATAAAGGATTAAAATTATAAACTTGTCTTAATTTATTATTTCTAAAAATGTCAAATTGCTTATTGAAAAATAAAACCATTAACCTATGTGTTGGATGTACATTGTATACAATTTACGATACTGTTATGTTTGGTTGAGAAAGGAAACCTAGAAAGAAGGAGGTAAAAGAAACGAAATAGAACAAGGGAAAAATAAAATTATTTAATTGAGTAAAAGATAAAATGAAAAATACAATCATGTAATATGAAATAAAATATACACTATTAATGGAAACATTTATATCTTAACACTTTCTTGAACTCTCTCCGTCTCCTTCTCTTTTCAAGTTGGATAGATAAACTTTTTGTGGAACACATTGAAATATTAGTTTTCTTAAAATATAAATAGGAAGGATTCATTCACATGCTTTGTTTCGGTCGCCAATCCCTTTCTCCTCTTTCCTGAAACAATCCTGATGTTAGTGAATTGTCATTTAATCGTCATAATTTGTTTTATTATTTAAAATAAAAATGATTTGTATAAAATGAAATCAAATTGATTTAACTTTTTGTAGTTTTCTTATTATTTCATCTACTTCTTTTATAACAAATAAAAGGTTTGATTTATTTTATCATATTATTTCACTTTTATCATTATACGTTATTTTATTATATTTGTTATTAAATGTCAAAACATAATTTTTATTGACCATTGTCTTAAACGATAGAAGGAGATGTGAAATTCGAATTTTAATCACTTATCACGTTATTAATTTTTTTTTTACATGATTTGTTAAATATCTTTTATGTTGTAAGAATCGAATTGGATACAATTTACATTGAAATATAAAACCAATCTTAAATTGAACTGGTCTGAAAACCAGTAAATCATTCAAAACTGGTCAAAACTAGTTTACAGTGAGCGATATAATAAAAAATAATATTTTTAAAACAATTACTATTAAGGTGTTATTTCTGTTTTTTCTTAAAAATAAAAAATAAAATATTTGACAAAATTTTAAGAAACTTATTAATTTTTTTTATAAGCAAAAGAATGCATAGAATAAAAAAAGTAAAAGGGGTGTTTTAATCCTTTTAAAAAAATTAGTTCAAATACGAACTATAACGAAGAATAAAGTCAAACTTTAGTACATGCCTAAACCAATATAAAAATATTTTTCCAAGTTATTATATAATAAAATAATCCAAAACAATTTCGAACTCATGGATAAAATTAAACAACACTATTTGATAAACAAGTATGTAATATAATTGTAATTTGGTTGGAGTCTTCATCTTTTGAATCTTCTTTATTTGTTTGCCCCTATATTATTTTTAACAAATAAATAACTGTAGAGTTCAAACTCTCCCTCTTAAGTTACTATTTTTCCAAATTTACTGTAAGTTAATAAAGTATTTTTAAACATTAAGCAGGTAATTGATGTAATTGATACAAATCTGAGTATGAAAACACTATTCCAGATTTTTTTGCCTTTCAACCAGGTTCATGAATTAATTTGTTCTAGGCACCACACTTCCTAGATATCCATCTTTACTTGATTAAAGATCACCTTATTTCTTATACCCAAATACCCCAAATCAAAGCTAACCACATTCATTTCCATTAAATATTTTGACTTTTAGTTAATTTCATACAGTAAAAATATTGGAAATGAGTCATTAATTAATAATGGTTAACTGAACTCACACACATCCAGCTGTCATACTTAGACCATAATTTTTTGACTAATTTGCACTAAAAAAATAAATGGTTTATGGTTTCATCTTCTTCCTTACATATTTCACATTGTGTATTCCTATTTCTCTCTTAAATAATTCACCTTCGAACAATTCACCCGAAAGCTAGAATTACTCCAAAATTCTTATTAATTTAAAAAATTATGTATTCTTAAACCTAGTATAATGAAATATTTTAATTTTTATGTCGATTTTGAATGTTAAAAAGTTTTCAAAATGTACTACCTTTAGATTTTAGTATTATTAAATTGTGATATTACATTCTTTTCTAATATTATTCTATGTATAATTAAATTATTAGTATTACTTTATAGATATTGATTTAACCAATAAACCTTTAACGGGTTTTTTTTGACCATTTCAATCAATGATCAGATTTCAAAACATATAAAATATTTCAACACCTTATTATTTTATTTAGACTTAATCAATTAGGGGTTTATTGTGAGTAAACATACATTTGGATCTTGAAATGTATAGGAGGTGACATGTAGGTCTTCAAAGAAATTGTATGCTTTCGGATCTCTATAAATTACTTCTTTATACATATTAATCATTCTTTTATGTTAAATTGTTAGTTTTGTTATACTTTTGAACGGACAAAATGAAGTTTTTGGATTTTTTTTTTTTAGTTTTTTCATAGAAGTTTTATTTAGGTGGTCATTTTCATCTTATTATTTTCTTTTTATGTCCTAGTTACAGATTTAAGATTATAAATTCTAAACCATTAATTTTAGTGCTTAGTAAAATAAGAGATGATTAAGAAAGATTAAATAAGTATACCTCAGTTCAATATGAGTACTTCAATTATTTTTAATTTCTCGAGATAAAAATGAGAAAGAGCTTAGTTTCAATAGTTTCGCAAATATAAACAGGAAATTGAAACTCAAGGTGTATGAGAATGGTCAAACCCAACAAATGAAGTAGATTACCGTATGTTTATCTAATTAGATGCGAACAAAATGTTGAAACTACTTGATATAATTGGCCTTGAAAAAGTGAAATGAAACAAATAACACTGAGATGAGAGTTTAGGAATGAAGATGCCAGAGGTAATAGTAAAAACTTAATACTGATTATCTGATTACATAAGAGATTTGGTATAGAATTGATTAAAATGCAATCAAAAGAAACAATTTGATTATAAAGAAACCTAATCAAAGTTACGAAGCCAACCCTTAAGATGCAAGGCACTAAAGGGAACTAATGTGTGGTGAAGAGATTTGATGAAGGCATCGTTTGACCGGGTCTTATTGAATTTAGGAGAAAATGATTTTTGTGAGTTCTTAAACTGTAAGTTTTGAAAGAATTTGTAAGGTTTAAGTTATCTAGAGAAAAGGAAAAATAGGAATTTGTGAAAACAAGTAAAACATAAAAAGGGAAAATTAAATTGCATTTTAAAAATATTTTATAGTTTTTCGCCAATATCATTTGAAGATATGCAATCAGACAATAAGTTTATACTAGTCAAATGAATTGACGAAAATTTTTAAAAAATTAAGTTCGCAAATTTCACCTTCTTAACTTAGTGTAAGAGTTGCAGCGTGCAATGTAATAAGATAATGAATGAAATAAATTACTCAAAATATTTTGACATGGGTTCGCCTAATAGCGTAAACTATGCATAGTTCTCAATGAATTGATTGAATTCCAATAAGCAGACTAACATTACAAAGATATAGACGCGTATTGTTTCATAATGTATACACTCTTGGCTAACTTGTCTAATATTTTTTAATAGCTACCAATTTCTAGCTAAAAAATAAGTACTTTTCAATTACAAGTCACTCTTGGCTAAGACAAAGAAATTGTCTAAGATGTGATCAGAAGATAGAGGTTTGCTCATTCGAGAGGGATTGCATCTTTCAACGTTTACAAAGCTAAACATTCTCTTCTAGTTTGTTGCTAGACGAACACACAGTGTTTTCACAAAACTATTTAGGACATAGAAAAAATATTTGAACATTTTTTCACTTGCAAACTATGACTCTCAATCATTTTACTCTCATCTTTAAATGGTGCATATAAATAGACATTAAAGAAAATGACTATTGCAAATCCTTTTATGACTATTGAACAATTTCAAACTCACTTAAATGTCTTCCTTGTGTTTGATAAACTTAGATATAAGATACATTAAATGCACTTCATGCATGTATTAAATATTTTTCTCTTCTTTAAACAATATCTTGATAGTTTAATGTACTTATCTCTTGTTAAATAGAGTCTATTTATTTGAAATTGTGTAACACAGAAAGTGGTAGAAACTTCAAAGATTGACAACACAGGTATTTAAAAGTTGTTAAAACAGAGAAGTTTAAGCTTAGATTCCAAGAAATCATTAATATATAAAATATATTTTCTTTAAATCCTTCTAGCAAATAAGAAAAACAAATATTTCTTATAACATAAAATAAACATCAAAATATTCTTAAAATATTATTTAACTTAACACTACGTGTGTATTGTTTGAACAAACATATTATTTATTAAACTTAAAATAAAATTATACAATATCATCTTATATAATGTGAGAAACAAAACAATTACATCTTAACATAATATATTATTAAATAACATTTATCTCATCCAAAATAAACATAATCATACTTTTTATACGTTATTATTATCAGTACATAAACAAAATAATAGATGTTGAACTTTTTATTCTAACATAATTAACATATCAAACTAAAAACATGAATCAAAGAAAAAAATATCAATTAACTCAAATATAATAAAAATATATAATTTAAATATAAACAATAACATTTTTTACAAAATGGATTAAAAATGTCTTATTTGACATGTACATTATAGCAGTTAAAACAACTATGATTATAAAATGAAAAAATTGATTTATTCAATAATTATCATATTATAAAATAAATACTGACACTTTTGTAAATCCACCTTAATAAAATCTTTATATTGAATTAGTTTTTCAATACTATATTTTTTAAAAATAAAAAAATGTCAGTCTATTTATTTTGTTTATTAGAAGTAAGTATATCCTTAGAAAAGATATACAAAATAAAAATGATTAGAATATTCTTAGAAAGGGACTGCTAACATGGGTGAAAAAAAGTGAATAATTTGTAAGGGAACTTAGATTTTATTTTCTTTGGGAGGAACAGTACGAGGAAATTGGAGCACCCTATTCCCTAACTTAACGTTACTTGTTAAATTATATTTTTGCAGTCACAAATTATGTTAAAATCAGAATAAAAGATACAAAATATTTACTAATTGATTTAAAACCATATTTTAAAAATAAAAAAATAAACCAACATGATTAAAAAATTTATATGTTCCAAAAGAAACTAAGAGAAAGATTTGACAACCGACAAATGCTCGTACATCTTATCCTTAAAATCGCTGAATGAACGGTGTTGGCTGCCCATTATTATTATTATTATTGACTTCCAACTGGCATTGCCTTTTCATTTTCTCACTCTCTTCTAAAGTTTTTCTTATTGGATTAACCCTCACAGCTTCTACTTCCACACTAATCAAAATTTCTTAATTCACAATAACTTTTACAAATTTGGTGGAAAATGCTATTTTTTGTGTAGCTGAAAATAGATTTTCATCATATTTGATTTTATAGAATAAAAAAAATCAAATTATTCGATATTTAAAAGAAAAAAGTTTCATCCATTTCTCATGCATTTTAAAAATACCAATTCTGAGATAACAAAGTCGATCAGAATTCGTATCTCATCACATTAAACACCGACACAACGAAAGTAGTCACTGAACTGTGTCAGTGCTCTTCTGCAGACTTGTCATAATCTCATCCTTTTGCACTCCTCTAATATTTGATTTCAGAAAATAAATGAAAAAGAGGAAAAAATAGTTTAAATAAAATAATATATAAAATAAAGATATATATATATATATATCAGGGTTTTAAAGCAAATTTAAAAATCCATTCATTAATTCCAGATGTCCAATATATTATTTACAAGATTTTTCTCAAACCATTAATCATGGTTTTTTAATACTTCTTTATAGGTACCAGAGTTTTTATAGCATTCTGAATAAACATATACCCATAAATAATTCTAAAAATTTTATTCTTAATTAATTATATCACGAATAAGTTTTATTTATAAATTTATTTAGCTTTATTTAAGAATTTGTAGGAATTGCAAGAAATTTTTCTTGTAAGAGAAAGTGAATGTGTCTTATAAAATCTCTTGAATGATTTCTTTAAAAATTAATTTCTTTATGCTGTATGGCTTCAAAAGTTGTTAATTCATTTTGCAGTTTTTATTTTTTCATAAAAGAGGAGCATGTGATTCTAATAATTTTCTCATCCAAATACCCTTAACATTTATATGATTACATCTAAAAAAAATTGTTCAATTTGTTTCTCCCATAATGAGAAAATTTAAATGATGAAGTCAAACTCATCCTGGGAATATTTATAAAGTTGGTGTCTAAAGCAACCCATGTTTGAACATTTTCGAAGTCCTACCTGATTAACCGGAATCACATGAGTAACAGCCACCTGTGGTGTATAATATGATTAGCAATATTCTTAATTGGAAATTAATTATGAGAGAATCAACTTAAGAATAGCATGGAGCAAAAGGTTAAAGGAATATGCAGCTTGCTTTTTGGTGCTAATTCTTTGGTTGTTAACATGATGACAAGGGAGTGTGGGATTAAGAAAAGGAGTTAGTGGCATGCTCCTTTTCTAGTTTCTCTCATACAATGATTAGAGCAGGATCACATAAAGATTATGATCTCTATATATGACAATATCACACACCTTGTTAATATTATTGTTATGATGATAAAGTTTAAAGTTAACAAACATCAACATAGGAAAAGGTAGCTCTTCTTTTTAATAAAATTTTGTCAATTATATATAGGATCAAATAAACAAAGGTTCTAACAGAAAGGGAGGGAAATGTAAAAAGATTAAATTATTTTATGATAAATACTAGGAGCAGAATATCCATTTATTTTATTAAATGTAATATATATATATATATATATATATTATTT
>Ga0123340_1002817_pt1 | contig 15959 bp, 7 predicted proteins | sample SirMexnodulemix_FD_89961 | JGI IMG/M metagenome (GOLD analysis project Ga0123340, IMG submission 89961) | Root nodule microbial communities of legume samples collected from Mexico - Siratro Mexico nodule mix | ecosystem: Host-associated > Plants > Roots > Nodule | place: Mexico: Nepantla... | reverse complement strand
TTTGAGCATGAAGTTGAAAACTTACTTCTGCAAGCTTTGCGATAACGTTGACTCGTGTATCCAACAGGACCAACACTGTTTTCTTCTTCACTCTCTTCTTCAATCTCTGTGTTCTCATCATCAAAATCACTATCGTCATTGTCGTCATCGTAGTCCCGATCTTGGCTGTCTTCTTCGTCCTCTATGTCAAAGTCCTCAGCTTGTTCCTCCTGTGATATCACTGTCTCTTCAACTTGTGTTTCCACTTGTGTTGCTGCTTTCTCTGGTTCATTCCCCTCCTCCTCCTCCTCCATCTTTACCAGAGTTTTCTCACACTGCGTTGATGTTTCAAGGATTGTGACCCTGAACTCATTAACCCCGTCATATCTGAATACTAGAAAATCTGCATTTCCTAAGCAGTTTTCTTCACGGAAATTCTTCCACCCATCATCGAAATATAATCTGTCTCCAAAAAAACGTGTTTTAACATGCCACACTCTCTCACTACGACTCCTGAGGACGACATCCTCAGGGATCCTTCCCTGTAACCCTTGCAACTTCACAAAAGCATTTGGAATAAGCTGCAATTTCAGAGCTATGTAAGATCAATACTTGAGATATTATAATACTTTGATAGTGTTTGGAATCAAAACTGTTACAAATCTTATTATTTTGAGTAAACTTAAGTATCCATAGAATGTATTACAATATTCTGAGTAGTAATCTAACAACACAATGCAGAAAGTATATGAAGAAATTACGATTCTTTCGTAGTGTTGATCTTGAAGGAAGACTTTGAAGAAGTCTGGGTACTTCTCTGCACCACTCATCTTACTATCCACAGTTACTGTCAAGTTCTGAAAATTTAGCATCCTCTTTATATTCAAAACAATGAAAGTTTCCAAATAAATTGAATGCACAGGCACATAATATTTATATGATTTAGAATAGGAAACAGGTAATATTAACTATATCTATATTAAAGTAATAAGATGTATGTATCTCAAATTTCACATCATTTAAATTTTTTGGGCAGAAATATTACATTTTTTTTAATTGTGAATGCTAATTAATTCTCCATACTCTTGGGAAATATATTGGCAAATCTCTATTGAGTTTTCTTTCAACATTTTTTTTTTAATTCTAATACATTTTCAAGACACTTGCATTACAAGTGAACAAAGAAAGGAATAAATTCTCTAAAAATTTTACCAAATAATATTATAATGCTATAATAACATTAAATTTTTCCGTATCTTAGACATTGTTCAGCTTAGCTTTTTCTTGGGTTTCTCTTTTTAAAAATAAAATTCTTTCAATTCAATTGAACTATACATAACCTCTATTTATTTATTTTTTTTGGATTTTCATTATTAAAAAATACTTTTACTTTCAAAAGTTCTATATTAATTATGTTTGGCTCATTTGTTTTCCTTTAAAAGAAATACCTTTCTCTCTTTATCAAAGTCATGTGTCTACCTTATAATGTTTAACTCGATTTTTCTTATTAAACATCAAAAGGAATAGAAAAAGGTTAAACACACTGCACAAAAGATTCATAATCTATTTTCTATAAAAACAATTACAGCTGTTCATCTTTCAGCTACCAAGGTTGTGTTGCTGAGTTTAATGTTAGAGCACAAGTTAAATCACACACTGGTTTAAAGAAGCTCTTCCCTTTTTTATTTCCATAGATGAACTTTTGATAAAGAAGAACTTACATATAATAAAAAATGTTTTTTTTTTTTTTTCTCTCAAAAATAATTTGTACACAAACATGCATGGCAGTAGAAAACTGCTGTTCCTTAACCAAACAAAAAAAATTAGCAATGTTTTAATTAAAGCCATATGAAAACTGAGGATAAACTCACAGACAAATGAGTCATTCATGGTAGCAGGTAGCGAGTAACAGATACTAAAGTGTGTGAGAAAGTTAATAGTTGTGAAACAAAAGCAAGCTAAGGTCTTAACCTAAAAAAAACACAATGGAACAAACATGGCACAAAAAAAACACAGTTGAATCAGGCATTTAAAACACTCAAAGTGTAAACAAGATTTTCTCTTCTTTCTCAAGAGCAAAAGAGTGTTGAATACTAGTTTTTCCCAACCAATCACAACCCTTTTCAGTCTTTTAAGATGAAAGTTTAAAATGTCATCACTTTCGAGATAAAAGTTTTCGCGAATGATGAAAAGAGAAAAAAAAAATCAAGCTTTACACTTGTTCTAAAAGTTTTTAAATTAAATCTCATTCAATAGGTGCTTTTTGAGAAAAGGGTGTCAGAAAAACCAGAAGGTTTAGTTTTAGACTTTTTTGTGTGAAGCTTTGTTACGTTTACAACCAGAAGTCATACCACAAACCCTAAATCAGAGACATACAAATGGTAGCGAGAAATCATACCAGTATATGACTCAGTCACCTCAACTAACACAAATGATAGTTAATCTTGATTAATCGATGAAAATTGGAGCAGGTACAGGATTTGGAGTTGTTACACCTTGATTATGCAGGAGATGTTATTGCTGAAGCAACTATGCACATGCCCTAGTGTTTTGAACCACCACACATATATAGCAGAAGCACTTATCTCTTGGATCTGTTTGTTTTCTGAGTGGTGTGCTTTGAAAGACTGAAGGGAGAGCTAGAATGGTTAAGTTATGGTTGTGGATTTGTGTGCAGGCTTCTCAACTTCAAGATAAGATTTTGGAATGAAGATATTGGTTTTCTGTGATCTGATTCTTATCACAACAAATTAATGCAATGGATGGTAAATTTATTTTTGTTTTTCTCATACTCTAAGAAACTTCTGTTTAAGTGTCTGATGGCCTCTCATGATTATTGTGATTCTTTTCTTTTCCAGGAAAATGATTGTGAAAACATGTCATAGGACAGTGCATGCATGGTGCATGGTGCATGTCCAGTACTGCTGCACCAATTATTTCAGTTCAGTGCAAATTATGGTAATTAACCTGTGTGGTCCATCTAAATATTTATGATGATAAGTACAAAATGCTATACACTTTAACCACAACAAGCATCTCCCAGTTGTTTTTCTATTATATGAATAAGGTATGACTATGGACAATATTGACCCTGTAAGCTGTAATTAATATAATTGCAATTATTAAGTCTGATTTTTATTTCACAAATTAATATTATTTTTTGTATTACAGAAATTAGAGGGACAGCCACTAGTTAACCATATTTTAGTAATTTTTTTTATAAAAAAACCATATTTTGGTAAATGAAATTAAGATTTGGTTTGCCTATTATTCTTCCAATACCTAGCCTAATCCATAACTTTAAACAAGATTTATTCTGTCCAATTTCCTCAAACTTAAATAAGAACTATTTGTAGTTATTAAGAGATTAAAACCACTTTTTTATTGTATTTTTTACACATGTATATAGAAATGGTATCAATGAATTTAGCTGAAACAATGCCAAAAGTAAATAGCAACTGATCTTCACCTCACTGAAAAATTATAGCAAATTATCAAGTTGTAAAGTAAGTTAATAAATTAGTGCATGCTGTGAAAGGTTAGCAAGAAAATTAAGCAACCCATCACATAGCCAGAAACACAGTAATGTATATAATTTTTTACCACTTTGGCCAAAGAAAGATGATGTTGTGAATTTTCTAAACACCGTATCCATTTCTTCTTTTTTTTAAAAAAAAAAAAATACTCCCTAATATCATTGGAAATGTGAATCTTTTTTTTACTCTGTTAGTTTGTGTTTCAAAATTTAAATTCCATGTAAAAAATTCCTTTCGGGTCTAATTTTTGAAGAGTGTATTCCAAAATCAGACTTATAAAAAACATTATTTATATTCTAAAATTATAATTTCTGGAGTCCACTGGTACATTTTGGAGTCATAATTTAGTTTAATGTTAGAACAATTACAAATAGGCTAAAGTTTCATTCTTGGAACTTCTAAAGGACGTTATATAAGCCCGTGAAATATATTTATTTAAAGTAAAAAAAAAAAAAGTAGGCAGATCTCTTAGAAATACTAGTGGTCCGAAAAGTAAAGTCTATTTGGATAAACTTCTTAAAAATAAAAGACTATTTTTTCATTAGTTAAAATAAATTTATAAACTAATTACAAATATAAATCTAAAAAGTTATATAAAAGAATTTTGCCGTATAAATTTATATATAAAAAATACTTTTAACAAGAGCAAGAGAAGGTCTACCCTCAGGTATAATACAATGACTAAAAGAAACCAATTTAAAAACACTTTAAAAAAAAAGTGCATCCATCTTTTTTCTTTCTTACCAAACACATCCTTAATTATGCAATGGCACTGTGCTATAGTATATTTTATATTAGGCTGAATTTATGGGTTCCACTTCTGAGTTCACTAGTATTTCTAGTATTTATAACAATTATAGTAAAAGTTGTTAATTTTGCATATCATTGATTTTAGAAAAAAAAAAAAAAACTTTAGAGTGCCAAAACAACTCAGAAAATGAATTACAATTGCATCCCAAAGGATAAAATTTCTACTCTTATGAACCATTAGTAAGATACATTATTCCAATGGTATTTATAATTCAAAATATATGCTCTCATTCCAACATGAACAATCATGTTTTTCAACATTGCAGAGGGTCATTCACCTTTAATGATTATATTTACAGTAATCTAATTTTGTGATGGAAAATAGAAAGTAAAAAATCTATATTATCATGTGGCCTGGTATATCCATCCATCCATCCATGTCAACTATTTGACACAACTTACAGCAATCAACAAAAATAGTGAACAAAGTTATATAATTTAACTTCAAACTGAGAAGAAAAGAATAACAAAGATAAACAGTAATTGGACAAACATTGACTCGGTTTCTGATCAGTTAGATTGAACAATCTATTTACAACCCAAGTCAAAAGTATCAAAACTATAATTACTATGTTCCACTCAAGTCACCCTGAAATGTTGGACAAAAAAGTGCATCTAAGTTCCACACATAAGCAAGGGATTATTTGATACAGTTGAGCTCTAACCTGCTGCTAATTTCTAATCATTTTAGTTGAAGTAAGGTGTTGCTGCAAGGGATTGTTCAGCAGTTTAGCTGAGCTCATGTTTTGATTCTGCTGCAGCAAAGGAGGAGGGCTCAACAATCCCAAATCCTCAGTAATGCGAAAGATGGTAACTTGCAGCACTACCTCTTTCATTCTAAGAAGCTCAAACACACACACATCACCTTCTCCTAAATTGTTCTCTAATGAAAACTCAAACCACCCCTGGCTTAACTTGGCTCTACCTCCCCTATAAAGGCACCGAACTGGCCACTGTCTCCCATTAGAGATCTGAAGTTTGATAAACCCTGAGACTCCATTCAAATGTTTTTCTGCAAAACAGGATGGCAGATACTGCAAAAAAACACTTTTTAGTATACAAGATCAGCTAATAAGAAGAATGAAAAGTTATATGTATGGTGTCAAATTCAAGGCTCACCATTATGCATCCTCTGTATAGATAGGAGGGCCTTAGGACAACCCGGCAGAAAGGATTAGGTGGTTCAAATGCTTTTGCTGCATTGATGGCCCTCTCTCTTTCTTCTGCTGTCACAGTTCTTTTTCTTGCAGAAGCACTTTCATAAAATCTAAAGCGCATTTCAACTTCATCTTCTTGTTCAGCAGAGGCTTCCTGTCCATCTGCACTTTCACAAATTGTATTGATCTTAAAATTCAATTTTTATATAAACAGATCACAGAAAGAAAAACCAGTTAAAAGGGACTACTAGGACCTGATTTCCGCTTCTTTCTTGCAGCCTTTTTCAACCTTTCCTCCATGGAAGCACGTAATTTCAACTCTTCAGTAGATCTTTTAAACTCGACTGCATTAAACTGAACTCCTATGTCTCTTGTGAACCGATTATCCAGTGAATTGGCACTTTTTGAACAATGCGCATCACCACCCTCTCCCCAGTTTACGCTATTAAGTTTTGATCCGTTGAACAGATTCTGCAATGCTGGAGGTGTATAACTCTTTCCATGAGACATTTTATCTACTGATCCAGCAAGAACCTTATTTTGCAATGAACTGGGAGTAAGATGGGAAGTTGATGAATCCAAGATTTCAATAGAATCTTCATCATGCATTTGTTCAAAAAATTCAAGTAGATTTGCAAGGTGAGGCCCTTCATTACTACATCGCCTGGCTGATTGATAGTTTATCTCTGAAGTAGCCAAGTTAAAAACATGAACATTGAAAGATGACTTTCCTTCATATCTGAAAACCAACAAGTATCCAACCCCAATGGAATAGTGCTGACTAAACTCTTGCCAACCGTCAAGGAACCAATACTTGTTGTCTGCCTTTTTCAATCCTACACGCCAGACACTACCATCAGGAACAGAGAGGGTAACAATTGGAGAAAGTTCACCCCCATATTTCCTCATAAAACCATCTGGAAGCCTCTGCAATTCATAAATCAAAATTGATTCCAAATATTGGTAATTTTTTGTAATACAAGACCTCAATGATGTTCTAAGCTCTAAGAACCAAACTTATCTAATGAAAATGGTAGGAAGACACATAGTTGGACTCAAGTTCAAATGCTTCCTCTATCAGTTCCAATGTAAGTTGAGTGATACTTATAAATCTCTACCTAAGTAACACAGCATAAGTATTTTAAGATCAATTTGAGTGTATACGGTGAAAAACACTGATCAAATGCATAATTACTGTTTCGTATTTACTAGAAACCGTGACAAAACAAATTGGCAGTGCTCAGTAAAAAGAGATGTCTAATTCGAAGCATCTTATTCACTTATATATACATACATAATATATATATATATATATATATATATATTAAACATGTGATTTCTCATAATTTCCCAAGCTAGAGCTTATTTCTTCTGCTAAAGAACCCCTGGTCGACCAACAGAGACTAATTTCAAGAAAGCAAAAGGTCTGGCAATTTTATTGGGTGTTTTTCACATAGGAACGTGGACAAAACTGAAAAGCTTACAAGTGAGAACACTGGTGGAAAAAAGACATAAACTTAACCAATCACACTTTATTGACTTCAATTTCTACACTAATTTCGAGTGAGCCAACACAAAGAAGTGTCTTCTAAAGTCCCGAAAGAAATTTTCTGATTTTTCTTTACAATCACTCAACCAGTCTTCTGCAGTAAAAAATTGAAAGCAAGCTAATCATGAAATAAACATGACAAACCCAGAAATTTAGGTTCAGAACTCATAATTCCACTTGTAATAGTTCTTTATTTTAACTAAAAATACTGATTAGACCAACATGCACTTTTCCTCCCAACCCTACCAGAACAAATAAGCAGGGATAGGATTTGGTACTCACACTCCAGATGGAATAAAAAAAAAACAAACTTGATTAAAGAGCTGACCAAGTTTGGGAGCTGGGAGTGGTGGGTGTGAAGAAAAGGCATAACCCAGAATCATTATTTACCCCTTTCACTTTCACTCAAATTCCTCACACACCCAATAAATAACAATAGCCGCTCCAAAAAGCAAGAAAAAAATCTACAAAAAAAGGTGGGAAAAAATGAGAGAAAATTTAGGTACCAGTTGGTTGGGTTGGAGAGTGGAGGGGAGAAGAAGCTTGTAGAAAGAAGGGTGCGTCATTTTCTGAGTGTATCGGAAGACAGAAAAACGCTAAAGCATTTGATGACCCTTTGATTCAAAGATGAAAGCTTTGGGCTCTACCTACTGAAATTTTTCAGCTTTCAGATCCACTTCGACATCACTCCCTATTCTCCAGTCCCCACTCTTCTCTGCTTTTTGAGTCAAAAAATGGTTTTTTAAAACCTTAAAATAACAAAAAAAAAAAAACCAACTTGACATATATGAAAAAAAATCATATTAAAAAGCTAACGAGTGAGGACTCGGTGACTCACCACCACCTCAAACTGAAAGTCCAAGCTTTGATTTTTTTCCCAGTTTAGGTTTGGCACGTTACTTTCTTGTAAAACCCCGTTTGTTTTGTTTAGCTTTCAAGTTAGGAAATTGAAACAGGGGGTGTTATTTTCAAGTGTTGTTGCGTTTGGTCCCTTTGATTCTTAGTTACCAGTTGTGGAAACAAACACAGAGCCACGGCAGCTCCATTTATAGCTCTCCCTATAAAAAAAATAAAACGACAATGCCTTCTCTGCCCAACATATGTCATCAATGGAAACAGTGCGCACTATTTTCCAACCACATTCAATTTTCGGTCACCATTTGTGTGAGTTGTTCTCTGTAACGTGCTGTGAGTGCCACAAGGGAAACTGTTCTTGTAGGCAGAGACTAATACACCACTTCATAATTTCATTCTCCTGATATCTGTGCCAAGAAACAAATAAAAAAAATAATATATATATATAATTCAGGTATAAAAAGCTATGCAAAACAAATTATGTATATATCTATAAGCTCCAAAATATTAGTAAGAAAATAATAAGAATTTAGATTACTTCTGTTTATTGAACATGGGATTAGTTTATACTCATTACCTTTTTTTTTCCTTTTTCCTATTTAATTTGAAACTAACGAGTTATAAATTTTTCTTAAGACCAATTAACGTTTTATTTTTTCTTCAAAACTTAACACTTTTTTGTTTTGTTTTATATATAAAAAGTGAGAGATGAATTTTTTGGCCACATGTATGTTGCTTCTTAATATATGTGTTGTTTCAAAACCTTAATTAATCAATGTTTTCAACGTCTGTAAAGACCAATTTTTTTAGCATTCTAATAAAGTTTTAAACAAACATTAATTGTTTATTACCTTTTGCCGTTTCTTTTATCAAAACCACAGCTCGTTTCTGCTTAAGCCAATCACTTAAATTTTTACAGAATTTACTGTTTAAGAAACTGAAACTTTTCAGGAAGGCTGAGCAAGAGAGTATGCAAAAAGTGAAAGGAATTAAAAAAAAGTGTGAAGAAAGCAAGAAAAGAAAGTCCTTATCCGATTTCTAAACATGTAAAGATCAAGAATTATTAAAAAGAAGATTTTGTAAGACTTTATTCTGTTCTTTCATGACATATCTTTTGTTAAAGAACAAAAAAGATTGCAGTGTTAGGAAGTGCAACTTTGTTACACGTGTCAGCATGAGGAAAACTGATGGGGGACCACGAAAATTGAAGATAACAAGGATCCATTTGTAACTTTTCCTAATGTCTCATATTTAGGCAAAAAAAAATACATGATAAAGGATGACATTTATAGGTAATTCCTTGTTTGGTAAATTGGTAAAGTTCTCACACTCCACGATTTATCTTTTCCTGTTTTTGAGATACGATTCTCCCAATAGTCTGAGATTTGCTCAAAAAAAATCTCCATAATTAATGGCAATTTGCATGCACAGGAAAAAATGCACATGCATGAGAAAGATGAGAGATATCTCACTCTTTGAGTTTGTGACAAAGGAGGATCCTAAAACTTATATAATCATATCAATTAGGAGTTGAAATCAAGTGTAGTGTATAATAGACAACATTTTATAGGCAATGACCATAACCAGATTAGCAGATTTGGAGTCCAAACACAAATCCAAAACGAGTAGAAGTCACCAATTTTTAAGGATGTTGGATTTTCTTTTAACTAAAATTATCTTTTGAAGGTGAGTCCACTTGGTATGATATTATTCTGCATTTGAAACCTAAATACTCTTAAGATTATGAGAGATAAATGTTGATGAAAAAGACATTTTAATTTTTATCAAATAAAGATTGTTAGATTCATTAACTATATTGAATAATGATCATTTCGTGTTCAACAGTATGAAGGAATCTAAATCGATTACGAGTGTGTTATGTATAACACATTTCACTAAGAAAAAATAACGAGGTTTTGATTTCAATTTTAACATGTTAAGAGCAACTTTAAAGTTCCATATGCAAACGTGAAATAAAGTTTTTGTTCATATAAAAAAAACTTGACTGCTTATGAATAATCAATGATAGTTTACAGGTTGTAGTGGTTAGGATTGCAATCTGTACGAAGCAACTTTGATTAAGAAAAGAAGAAGATATATACTAGCGATAAGATTGAGAGATAATAAAACTACTATGAGTCCATCATGAATACCGTAATGAAAAAGGAAGAAGTTTCACATAATTATAATAAGGATAAGTTGGAGATAATCCAATGCAATATTAGATATTTCTAATAAAGCTAAGATTTAACTTGGTGCACATCTGGTTCTGAATATGTGAACCCTCAGATGGAAGTCTTCTTCAAGTTCAAATATGCAAGTGTCACCTCTCATGAGCTTGTTATCACGAACGAAATTTACCCATCCTTTGGTTAAATTAGCATATCTTCTAGTTTGATTTTTGAAACAATTCACTTGCACTTCCCAAAATGTTCCTTCCGAGTTTCCAATATGGATCTGTTTCACTGCTTCAGAAATATACTTTCTAGCAAACTCAGTAGCAATAGGCTGCAAGCATGATTACCAACAATTCATATCACATTATGTGTTCTAAATGAATCTATCTTAGGTAGATATAAACAACCTCAACTAATTTTGAACCATGAAAACTCATTTGGGTTTGTGTTTAAAATTTTAACATGTAAAATAAGCATGTCACCCAACTCTATAGTGACACACTAGTTCAGAAAATAGATTCATATTTATTACCAATATGCAACGATCTTCCACGTTAGATTTTGTCATGAGGTGCTTCCAATGAGGATTGCAAGAGGTAAAGGACTCTGCCAAATTCCATGCTTCCAAACTTTCAATTTCACTTGAATCCTGAGGAGTTGGGAAGTCCTTCGGAAGAGAGGCTTTGTTGGTGAAGGGCAAATCTGTTACACAAAGCAAATACTTAAGAAATGAGTCATGTTTGAGGGGTTAGGGGGAATACAAAGCCATAATATATATAATGTTGTTTGCATGTTCTCCCTTTCAAAACCATTTGGTCAAATCAGATTTATCACTTTCTGAGTTTGTAACCACATTTATGAGTATGTTTAGACATCATATTTACCTTGTTGACAAGACTTGGATTCATGGAGGTGTGATGCACTTGGAGAAAACTTTCTTTCTTTATTCTTCTTTGTTCTTGCCAAACTTGGGGTGGAAGTTTGTTTTTGTCTTGTTTCCTTTGTCTCACATCCAGTGCTGAAAGCCATATCTATTTACAAACATCAAACAAAAGCTTAAGTAATGAGATATTATTCCTTTCAAAACATTTGGACAAATAAAATTTGTAAGATATTGTAATTAACATATGTGTGTGTGTATGTTTGAGAAAACATACTTGCCTTTTTCACAAGACATGGACTTATGGGGGAATGAACTTGCAAAAGTTTGTGTACTCTTCTTTGGGATGGCAGTTTGTTCTTGTTCTTGACTTGTTTCTTTGAGGCATAACCTCTCCAATCCATTCATACCAAAAATTTGAACATGGAAGCAGTTATCTCCATGATATGTAAAAAGCAAGAACTCATTAAGCACTACTGAGTTGTCTGTCACAAATTGTGGCCAACCATTTTGCATATATGTGTCATTCCCTTTCTTCAGAACACTTACTTGCCACTGGCTACCAGAAGAAGGGCCAATAAGAACCGCATTACTCGACAAGTCTTCATTCAGATGCTTCAAAAACTCCTTTGGAAGTTTCTGCAAGTTATCACAAAACACACTAGGCTAGGCTTGAAACCAGATTACCACAAACTACATACATATATACAGCAAAATGCAATGACTGCAAATATATATATTCAACAACAATAAATCAAATATAAATAAAAAATATATAAATAATTTCTTACCTATTTCCATTAATGATATTCCTGTATTATTTACACAAAAATCAATTTTTTTGTATAATATGCTGCAATTTGAGAGAGAGAAAGCCTCTCATGAGTAACTGAGCAGATAATACTTTAAAATAAAAAAACTGCGTTGTAAGCCTAGGTTACAACATCTCATAATATTCTCAGTAAATTTTTTTACAACATCTCATAATATTTTCAGTAAATTTGTTACAACATCTCACATTATTTTCAGTAAACTTAATTATTCATACAATGTATTATAACAATATATGTCTTCATGTAAGCCCAGGTTGCAGAAAGTGTAATCAAGAAAATGATACCATTATGTCAGAATGTTGCTCTGGAAGGAAGATCTTGAAGAACTGAGGGTGTTTCTTGGCACCACTAGTCATCACGCTGTATATCCAAAACTATGTCAAGTCCTGAAAATTTTACACCCCCTTTTTGAATTCAAAACAATCCAAAAACAAAAATGCTAAAGGTTTTCAGATGCTTTTCTAGAAGCAGGCTAATTAAAAAGTTTCTATTAAAGTTTAAAAAAAAAATCCATTTTGCTTAAAAGAACTGAAAAAAAAAATCAGGATCTGGTTCAAATTTGCATCCCACTATAAATAGTTTTTTTTTTTCATTGAAAAAAGTTATTAATCAAGCATGTACTTTTCTTTTCAGCCTCAGCAGAATAAACAAGTACATATCAGAAATTAGTACTCACACTTCAAGTTTATTAAAAAAAAAAAAAAAACAAATCTTGATGAGGAAAAAGAGTTTGAGAGGTGAGGGTGGTGTCAGTGAAGTGAAAGCCAGAGAAAGAAACATGACCACCTTTGGTCTTTTATCATTTGTCATAAACTCAGACAACAGAAACTCCCAAATGCAAGATAAGAGTGGAACGATGAGATAAAAGATTGAAGTACCAGTTGACAGAGTTGAGCTGTGGAGCTCAGAAGCAACTTGAGTGTGTGGGAAGGCAGAAAAATCAATGCTTTAAAGTATTTGATGACCCTTTGATTCAAAGACGAAAACGTTGGGCTCTACTTACTGAAATTCTTCACCTTTCAGATCCACTTCGCCATCACCTCAAACTGCTGAAAGTCTAAGCTTTGATTTGTTTTCCCTGTTCTGAGCTTTGCACGTTACTCATTATTCTAAAACCCCGTTTGTTTTGTTTGGCTTTCAAGTTAGGAAATTGGAACAGGGAGTGTTGTTGTCAACAAATGGTCCCTTTGATTCTCAGTTACCCGTTTTGAAAACAAACACAGAATCACGCCAGCTCCATTAATAGCTCTACCTATTAAGAATAAAACGACAATGCCTTCGCTGTCCAAGTTATGTTCATCAACGGAAAGATTGCACATTATTTTCCAACCACATTCCATATTCGGTCACCATTTGTGTTATTGCAGAAACACTTGTCTTGTTTTGTATAGTGTAGTGAGTAGCAGAAAGATATATCTCAGTTTATGTTTGAAAATTCGTGTAAATATTTCTAAATGTATGCTACTTAGTTTGCAGAAATGAATTCTTTTGAGTGTAATAAGAAAACTATGTGTTCAGTTAACAAAACTAAAAGTTCTGATAGAAGTTTAAAAATAATATTACTCATAGATTTGTTTACACATGTTTACATTTTAATTGAACTTAGAATACATTATAATGGAATTATGCTAGAAAGATTAATAATAATCTCTTTAAGAGTTGTGTTTATGAATAGAAAACATCATACTAAAATACACCCTATTTCAGGCTTAACAAACCTGTATCAATAACATGACATTAATGAAATAAATCAAACCTAATCAAATTCTCAATTCAAACTCATTCTTAATACAGTCTTGGTGTACAATATCCTGTTCTGAATATGTGAACACTCAAATGGTTTTGATCTTCAAGTTCAAATATGCAAGTGTCACCCCTCATAAGTCTGTTATCACGAACGAATCTTCCCCATCCTGTTGTGAATCGAGTATACCTCTTGTTTTGACATCCAAACCAAGTCACTACCACTTCCCAAAATTTTCCTTCTCTGTTCCAAAGAATGATCTGTTTCACTTCTTCAGGAATATGCTTCCTTGCAAATTCCGTAGCAATTGGCTGCATGCAAAATAACCCCAATTTATATCATATTAATGTGTTCTAAACGAAATTGTCACTTGTATGATGTAACTCAGATAAACACCCGGAACTGACATTTGAATAAAAAAATAAAAAAAAAAACTAATTTGTTTTAGCATGTGGAATAAGAATGTCACTCAATTCTAGTGACACTTCTACTGCAGAAAATAAATTCATATTTACCAATGTGCAGTGATCTTCTACATTGCATTTTGTCATGAGGTGCTTCCAGTGAGGATTGCGAGAGGTAAAAGAGTCTGCCAAGTTGCATTCTTCTGTGTTTTCAATCTTAATTGAGCTCTTGAGCTTTGGAAAGTCCTTAGAAAATGAGAATTTGTTGCTGAAAGACATACCTGTTACATATATAAAACAAATTTTAAGACATAAGATATTTTTGGGGTTAGGGAGGAAATTAAAGGTCAAATCTACAATGTTGTTTGCATGTTCTTCCTTTAAAAACATTTGGCCAATAATAGTTACCTTTTTTATAAGACTTGGCTTGGTGGTGGAATGAACTGGCAAAAGTTCTTTTGTGTGTGTTCTTCTTTGCCCTCACCAAACTTGGAATCAGAACTTGATCTTGTCTTGTTTGTTTGAAACATAGCCTCTCCAATCCATTCTTACCAAAGATTTGAACATGGAAGCAGTTCCCTCCATGATATGTAAAAACCAAGAAATCATCTAGCATCACTGAGTTCTCTCTCAGAAATTGTGACCAACCATTTTGCATATAAATGTTACTTCCTTTCTTCAAAATAGTTATTTGCCAGTTATCACCGGTAGGACCAATAAGAACTGCATTTGACAAGTCTTCATTCAAATGCTTCAGGAACCCCTTTGGGACTTTCTGCAAGTTATGACAAAGAACACTAGGCTTGAAACCAGCATACCATATTCTACATGTATAGCAAAAAATACCATGATAATTGGCCAGATGTTAAAGAGGTGGTGTGAGCACTGAACTCAATATACTAATACACCATTGAATGCTTTTCTTACCCCTCATTCATTCATCTACTTTTTTACTAATAAATCTATGTACTTTTCTTTGAATAAGAAAAAACAATTTCATTCTCTAGCATATTTTATATCACAAAAAGCTACCTCCTTTGTGTGTGATTGTGTCCAAACCCTTATCATCAACATGATTAATGTTGTATACCTCTAGTAGAACATGGAATAAAGGCAATGTAGTTTCAGCAGAAGTTATGTTAAAAACAAAACACATGTATAACAAGAATGTTTAATGTAAAAAATGTTTCTTTTTTATCTAGTTTCTGAGCATCCAAAAATAATGCAAACAGATCTCAGTAGCAAAAAAAATCTGCAACATAAGAACAACACAAGGGAAACAATCACATCACCTGTAATTTGGTGTTGTTGATGATGATGAAGAAGACTGGATTGCCTTGATAATAGTCCATCTGCCACATCTCCCTGCCATTTCCTGGTACGATTAAAGCTTTTTGATAAAATGAAAAGTCTCTCATTGTCATATGAATTTAGTTTGATAGAAGAATAGAGATCAAAATAGAGAATTGAAATAGTAAAGGAATATATATAATCCACCTACATATCTGATAACAGTAACAAGTAGTTCATGTTGAGAAAAAAATAAGAAAAACATGAACATTCCATGTTAGAAAACACACATTGAGAGAAAGGAATAGAAAATCATACATGTATCCGGCATGAGAGACAAAGAGACAGAGAAGAAGACAGAAATATAAAGATATTATTACAGTATCATTCGACTAGAACTGAGAGATAAGAACTAATAATGGATATAAAATAATAATAGTAAACATTATGCAAGTATAATTATTGCTAAAAGTAAAACTTGCCTAAGAAGAAGCTTTAACAATGACATTAAAAAATAAAAATGTAAAATATTTAATATAATATATATTGTTAAAAAATATGATTAAATAATATGTGTACTTATAGTAATAGCACAGGTTAAAAGTATTCATCAACAATATTAGTTACTAATATTATTTAGAAATGTTTTTAAAATGATAATAAATATCTTTTAGTGATATTAACTATAAAAAATTGTGTGGTATATTTATATTCAAATTTTCTTAATGATAATAATACTTTAATA
>Ga0123340_1002816_pt1 | contig 15959 bp, 15 predicted proteins | sample SirMexnodulemix_FD_89961 | JGI IMG/M metagenome (GOLD analysis project Ga0123340, IMG submission 89961) | Root nodule microbial communities of legume samples collected from Mexico - Siratro Mexico nodule mix | ecosystem: Host-associated > Plants > Roots > Nodule | place: Mexico: Nepantla... | reverse complement strand
TATATATATATATATATATATATATATATATATAGTCTTAATGTATGCCACCCTATTTACATTGTTCAACCACTGCACCTTATTGTTAGGCCACTCTCTTCAATACTGAATATTCAAGATGGGGTTGGCCTTAGCAAGACCATGAAGTCAACAAAATTTGGTGAGGCTCTTGAGTCAACTAATCCTGCAACAAAAGGCTTTACAGTGGAATTGGTATTTATCCTTATTTTTGAGCCTTTAAATCAATACTTTATAAAAGGCTGCTAGTGTTTCATAATCACGTTTTGTAAAAAAGACAAGTCAAACTTTTAAGATTACTGTAATGACACATTTATGGGATTTGAAAACCTTTTGAATCATTGTACCATTTCAAACATGTACCTTAACAAGAATGTTTGACTTTGTAAATCAGTTTCCACTTGGCATTTCAAAAGCATGACCAAATCTTTAATGGAAGTGCTAAATGACTAAACCATCCTAAACTGCACCATTTACTGATTCCAAGGGTGAGGGTCATTTTGGTCATTGCCATGTGTTATTGGAATGCATCTGGAAGGGTTATAATATTTAACTTGCTTACTTCTATTGAAATTTTCAGCTAGCAAAACCAATAGCACAAGACAATGAAGGACAAAACTTGCAATGATCATCAAGCAGAAGAAGTACAATAGCTGATTTTGTGGAAACCTTATTGTGTTTGCAAAATTGTAATCTTTGTTCCTCAGTATTGGTGTCTTTGAACATGATGTTTGTTCTTCTTGTGAGCCTTGTTGTTTTGCAAGGCCTTGTGATACCAACCTGCTATTGCCAGATCAATTCTCCTCAGAACATTGAAACATTTTATCCAATACAAACTTCAGAACCACCCCTTTCAATCCAACCTCCTGAGCCGCCGCCAAAGCCACAGGCATCAGCGCCGTCATCAGGACCAGTGGCTGCAACAAAAGCCTCTTCATCAAACAGTAAGGTAGGAACAGCAGTGGCTGCAACTGCAGCAAGCACTCTTGTTGTTTCTGGCTTGGTTTTCTTCTTGGTCAGAAGGTGCTTCAGAACAAGGAAGAGAAAGGAGACAACAAAGAACGCTGCTTCTGGTGTAGATAGGAGTGTTGCACCTCAGATAGAGGTGTTTGAGAGAATGGAAGGAAACGTGAAGGGGCTGATCCTTGATGAGGATGGTTTGGATGTTATTTATTGGAGAAAACTTGAAGGTAAGAAAATGCCAGAAAAGGATTTCCAAAGGGAGGTGTTGGATAGTCCCAAAGATAAAGAAGATGATCATGAGGGAAATCCAGGGAAAAGAAGTGAATCCATTCAAGAAACTCCTCTTCTTAGAGAGAGATCTTCAACTTCCCACATGAACATATTTCTTCCAGAAGAGTCCTACACCATCATGAGAATTCCACCTCCTGCTCCTCCTCCCACTGTTCCTTCATCACTTGGAGGCTCTCCTACACAACCATCTTCTCCTTCCTTTACCCCTTCATCACCAAAACCAATCTCCACTTTTTTCTCATCAATTCCAAACTTTACAAATTCTGCAACACCAATAGCCCCTCCAAAAGTACCTGACAAAAAGAATGAAGCTGCAATACCAGCATCAGCACCACCACCTCCACCACCTCCTCCTCCTCCTCCCATTCCAAAAAACATGAACTCATCAGTAGCAGCTCCTCCTCCTCCTCCTCCACCAATCCCTCCTAGAAAGAGTCCGGCACCACCACCTCCTCCACCAAAGGCAAGTGGTTTGAAGTCGTCATCAAAACCGCCACCTACTCCTGTTGAAAGAACAGCAGGCGCCACAAGTAAGCAAGGAGACACTTCACCTGAGGTAAAACTTAAGCCATTACATTGGGATAAGGTGACTACCAACCTTGATCACTCTATGGTGTGGGACAAATTAGACCGTGGTTCTTTCAGGTAATCCTAGAATACTAGATTTTATAAATATCTAAATTTTGATTCCTCCATTTTAGCATTGGTTGATGAGTTATTGAACTACAGGGTTGATGATGATCTTATGGAAGCTCTCTTCGGGATAGTCCCCACCAACCCAAATGACGATGTCCCCAAAGAAAATAACTCGACGAGTTCTAGCAGGGATGCTTTCGCTCCATCATCAAATGCCTTCCTTCTTGACCCAAGAAAATCACAAAATATTGCTATTGTTTTGAAATCTCTGACAGTCTCTCGTAAAGAGATCATTGACGCGCTCATTGATGGTCAAGGCCTTAACATAGAAACCATTGAAAAGCTTGGTAGAGTAGCCCCAACGGAAGAAGAGCAATCACTTGTACTTGCATATGAAGGAGACCCTTCAAAACTTGCTGAAGCCGAATCTTTCCTACGTCACATCCTCAAAGCTGTTCCTTCAGCATTCAAGCGATTGAACGCCTTGCTATTCAGGTTGAATTATGACTCCGAGATTCAAGAAATCAAGGAGTTTCTGCAGACCCTTGAGATGGGGTGCAAGGAGCTTCGAAACCAAGGAATGTTTGTGAAGCTTCTTGAAGCAGTGCTTAAGGCTGGCAATCGCATGAACGCAGGCACTCAGAGGGGTAATGCTCAAGCTTTCAACTTGGCTTCTCTAAGAAAGCTCTCTGATGTGAAGAGCACTGATGGAAAAACCACATTGCTTCACTTTGTGGTTGAAGAAGTTGTTCGTTCTGAAGGAAAACGTGCTGTTCTTAACCGCAATCACAGTTTGAGTCGTAGTAGCAGCATGAACAGTAACAGCAGTGGAGCGTCTCAAAACTCTTCTGCTTCAAATGAACAAAGACAAAGGGAATACATAACACTAGGATTGCCAGTTGTGGGAGGGATCAGTTCTGAGTTTTCCAACGTGAAGAAAGCTGCGGTTACAGATTACAAAAGTTTTGTTGGTTCAATCTCAGCGCTCTCGGCAAGGATTGTTGAGATTCGAGAACTTGTTTCCCAGTGTGGAGATGATATGGGAGGGAACTTTGGGAGAGAAATGAACTTTTTTCTTGAAAATGCTGAGGAAGAATTGAGATTAGTGAGGGAAGAGCAAACAAGGGTGATGCAAATTGTGAAAAGAACAACAGATTATTATCAAGGAGGAGCTTCAAAAGACACTGTAGAACACCCTCTTTATCTATTTGTCATAGTTAAGGATTTTCTGGGAATGGTTGATCAAGCATGCATTGAGATTGCTCGTAACATGCAGAAGAGGAAGACACCTAAGGTAAATTAAGTATAACGCTGTAATAGTCTGCAGAGGTACCAGCACAAAGGACTTTGGAGGTTTAACATTGCATGTCATCGAAATGATAACACTACTCTCTTTGTTTCATTCAAAATATGAATGAGATAGATCCCAGTTTGTGGTGAGAGGATCTTGTGCTGCAGAGTGCTAACCATTGGAGGTTCGGAAATACTATGAGGGCAGTGTGCGCTTTTGCATTGATACGGTCAAATTCGGAAGCTAAAACCATTCTTGTAGTATCAACAATTTTCCAAAATTTTAACCGCTGAATGTACGTGTCACTTGTACAGAGAATTTTTGTTCTTGAGCATTTTAAGTCTCACGTGTATATATAGATCTTGGATTCTTTTGTTATCAACCAGAAGTCCATAACGTGCTGTGTTTCTTCTCATTTTCTATTGTATTTGAAAGTTCGACGAAAGGATTTTCTTTTATTTATCAGAGATATGACACCAAAGAAGCTGACTTGGCCTTGCTAAAAAAGTAAACTGACCACGCGCATGAACTAATAGAGCAACGTATATACAAAGGACAAATGAATTCAATGATTTTATTCATCAAAACAATTAGATTTGCCTCTGCAAAATACACGACAAATTTGACATTACTATCTTGTCTGCATAGTCAGAAAACATTCATAAATTGAATTCCCGCTTACAATTATTTCTGCAAGTTTCCTCTGTTTATAAAGGTTGTGCGGTTTTAACTTCTCAGTGATAATTGTACCTTTCTGTTTATGTATGCATTTGTGTACACCCAAAAGTATTATCCGACAACTCCATAACTGTACGCAGTTATACAGGTTTTTTCTTGTAAACTCTAACTACAAAATAAGGAGAGAAAAAGAAAGGATAATAAAAAAAAAAACAAAAGGCAAAAAGTAGAAAGAGAGAGAGCCTATTGTACAAGTTCAAATTTTCAAGTTGCTAGCACAAGAATTCTTCCTCGTATAGGTAGCATATCCAGCCATATTTATTTCTGATTAGTGTATATTGGAGAGAACATATCTCAAACTTGATACTGAAATTAGTCAGCTTTGTGTAACCCACTTAATTAGTGTTGTTCCTTGGTTCTGAAAATTCTTCAATCATGTTTCCCAATGTAACAAAGTCTTGCATCATTGCATGTGAATGGGGGGGATGGGCGAGTTGAACTTTAGACAACTTTTATATCACCTTAGCTTCTTAGGGATACATGGTCTACAACACGTTAAAAACCATATCAATCACCCACATAAAGCAAAATAATGATGCAACCAATAACAGATATTTGCATTTCTTACATTACATACATTATACAATATTATTTCCTAATCAACACAATGCCTAGAGGGGTGCAAGGAAGAAAATTATCATCAATAAATGATGCCTACTCCTTCCTCATAATGTTCATAAGCTCCCATTTAACTATGAGGTTGCTCCACTGTTGCTTACCAACATGAATATCACAGCATTGAGCTGTTTCAACAAACATTTCCTTTGAACATACAGATCTACCTGACACAATGGGGTATTTAACCTCTTTGCTCCTTCTTCTTCACCTTTATCACTTGTGGGGCCACCGAGGATTCTAACTTTTACTTTTAGCATCACCCTGAAATGACAAATAACAGTTTAATGGAATAAGCCTTCCTTTAATCGCATATTTGGCATTCCCCCACCCTCCTTTTTTTTCCTTTGGTACATATTGATGTGTATAAATAATTGATATCGCACGTTAGCAGTATTAATAGAGCTCTGAAAAGTAAGGCACACTACTATATAGCATCCGAGCAAAAATTTTCCGAAGTAAAATACAAATCATGCCTCAAAACTCATTTAGTGTAACATAATCAGCGGTCAACAAATATCTTTAAGGAAAAAAACCAGAAGCCATCTTCAATGCCTAGATTTTGTCGGAGTGGATCTGTGTTGTTGAGTTTAGGAAACCTAAGAACATTACTCATATGGCTTGGCAGGAAATAGTTGAGGTTAATTCCTGACAAAATATACCAGCGAACATTGGTATCATTCATTCTTAATGATACTGTAATCCTAGAAATGATGTTAGAATGTATGATGTAAACAAGAACTTTTATTATCATCTGTAGTATGACCATCAACCACATTGCTCATTTGGCAAGAAACAGGTTCATGCTTACAGCAAAACAAAACAACTAGGTCACATAGATCTCCCTTTCTTGTCAACAATCACCAGACTCCAGTTATAAGTTGAGGAACACAAGTTTCGGCTTACTTCAATTAAAAGTTAAGTTTTATTATTTCAATAATTTATAGTTGTGTCTCCAGAAACAGAATGCAATCAATTGTAGCTGTTTTACACATTGCTTTACAGATTAGACACAAAGAAAATAAATAATCAGTCATTACCCTAAGGTGAAAAAGAAGGTAAGAATTTAAAAAACAGTTTGCCGACAAACATAAACTACAATTTATGTAGGGCACATATATCAGATAAAATGTACAACTTGTACCTTTTCTGGACGACTTTTTACTACTTTTTGACCACGGTGAAGAGCTGGTGTGGATGTGCCTTTGACATTATGTTTTAACCTTGTCATCTCTGTCTCTTTTTTTTCCTCCTGTGTTTGATGCATACAGAGTTCAGACAAGCCATTTATGGATTAAAATAGCAATGCCATTTACTACCTTATCATCATGAGTGTTGGAATACATTGTTTAACACATACTTTATTATTTAGTTAAATTTTCTTAAAAACTATTAACTCCATACATAAGCGAAGTTTCTTTAATAAGTAGCACTCACAAGGTTTTGTGATTTCCAATAAATATCAGTTACCAGCAGGGAATGTATTCAAAAGAGGGTGTTTCTGGCATTTTTCCTAGTACACTAGATATGCAGACACACATAAGTGAAACCAAAGGCAAGATGTAGGAAATGCTAGTCATTTCTAGGAAAACATTTTGGAACATGAAAGAGTGCACTTTTACCTTTACTTTTGATTGAAGACGCATTCTTTCTACTTCTTTTCCATTAGATTTTTCCTCTATTTTTCTTGAAGACTGTTTAAGAAATAGAAAGTGAAAAGGCATGAGTTGGTTGGTTGAACTCTCATAATCTTATGCATATTCCCTGTTACAGGCACTGAAATGTAATACACAAATATCAATAGCTTGTCCTACCTCTTTTCCTTTCTCTGCTCTGATGTCACTTTTTGGGCCAAAAGTAGTTCGTACAACATTTCCACTTTTATCCGCACTCCCAACCTTAGTTGGCCTATTCAAAAATAAATTCTAGAGGGTCATATACAGAAGATTTCAACTTAAGGAGAAATTTCAATTAAATTACAATAGATGTGTTAGACAAAACCACAAGTTATAAAATATAAAAATATATTTGAATCAATTTGCATAACAATAACTCGCTACGTTTCCTCCTCTTTTCTACAATATCCGTAGTTTCCTTGCTAAAATTTCTCCCAAAGAAAGCTACCAACAAAAACATGACCTCATCAAATGGTAATCTTAAGCGCACCAGTAGGATGAAAGAGACAAAGAGAAAAGGACTATGAAATATTCATAAAGAAAAAGAAACTAGTGCAATGAAAACTCATTATCAGTGCAGATTAAAAATTTTACCGTCCATTTTCTTTCCTCAAAGCCGTAGGTGTTGAAACCTTTGACACGATCCCTCTTGAAGGAACCTGCCCAGGGAATAAAGAGGAAAACATTTTTAAATCAATATGATTTTGAACAGTTATATAGTACAATTTGCACTGTATAAAAAAACAATTGTCAATAATGAACAGTAGTCCATAAAGATTCTCCAATTACCTGCTTCTTTATCAAAGATTTGTCTTCCCCAGAACTTTTTGGCTGGTTGAAGCTGTTCTGGAATGTCTTAAATGCTCGTTTGACTATGTCCTTATCCCCCATTTTCTCCATGATTAAAGATCTCCTCATGGGAGCTTGAGGAGCTGGATCAGGATTACTTGGAGTCAAGCTCAGAGACATGTGCAAAGGTTTGTTAGCAAATTTTCTGCTCTCCCCGCTAGATGTAATTTGCCTCCTAGACAAAGATGGAGAACTTCCCTTTTTAGTTGAAGAAGCAGGTGTTACTGTTTTGGTAGGAGTTGATGCAGGCTTTGAACTTCTTGGTGTGGAAATCTGGGATGTCTTAGAAGCAGATAGCATTGGTTTCTTCTTTGTCTTGGCTGCATTGCTGCCCTTGTTCACAGATGTAACCTGTCCAAATAAAATGGAGAGAAATTAAAATCAGGCTAACCAGATTACCAACCCTTAAGAAAGAACATGAATCTGATGGATATATATGAATTAAATCAAACCTTAGATTCCTTTGGATGAACCAATTTCACGTCGTTTGCTTCAACTTCTGAAGCCTTTTCTGTCTCCTTGTACACAACGTGGGAAATTTCCTTCACATCTTCAGCTTCAATGTTAGGACTTTCTTCATATTTCATGCATGCATCTTCAGGTTCATCCATCTGGAAGGAACCATGTGATCCACTTTCCAGTTCCTTCTTCTCCATCTCAACTGGTGAACTTTGGTAATCTCTTGAAACTGCAACTTCCTCCTCAGAATCATTAACATGGGTCCCATGGATCTCACCAACAGAACTGGTTTCTTGCGTAACCCCTTCATTGAAATCTTGAGTGTCGGATTTATCAAGCTCTGCATCAGCGTTACCACCCAGATCTACTTCACCTTGATCTTCTGATCTGAAAGAATCTTTCTCCCTCTGCTTCTCCTGAGCCAGCAATTCCGCTTTCCGGGCAGCAATCTTCTTGTAATGGGCTTCAAAGTAAGCTTTTTTCTGAGCCACTGATCCAGGTGTGGCACACTTCTCAACTTCTTCTAAGTACTTGTTGGGAGAGAAAGAGGACCATCTCTCCCAAGACAAGGAATCGTTCTCAAATCTCCCAAATGAAACAGACACATGCAAAGGAGAATTGGAAGCGGCACTTTCTCCCATCTGCTTGAAAAAAACAAAAACTTTTGTGCATAATTGCAGACAACCAACACGGACACAACTCACAAACAACACCAAAAAGAGCACAGGATTTCAACAATCATAAATTGGGATGTGATCCAACCAGAGAGCAAGACAGATTTGCAACAATAACAATAATAAAAAATAATCAATGTCTAATGTTGAAACAACCTTAATGACAAATGAGTTTACCTTATCTTCAAAGACTGTTGCATCCACAAGAAATTCACCCATAGAAGTAAGTTACTACTTCGCCACAGAAGCTATGCACAGTGTGGCCTGTAAACTAGGAATTGGGGAATAATCATTCCTGGATATCTCACTGAAATGACCAGGAGTAAGAGTCCTTCACAATGGGACAAAAAAAAAGACTCTAAAATAATTTGCAGCATATGATGAGAAAGGGGAATAGCAGGGACATGTACATGTGGATCTGGAGTGAGAGAATACTCATTTTTTTTTTCCTTCACATCAAATTCTACTTCACTTTTCTACAGTAACAACACCCTTTGTCTGCTTGTGGTACTTCTGGAAACTCCTAAGACCAAAAAACCAATCATAAAAAAATCCAACATGCCCCAAAAGCAAAATTTAGAGCAAAGTGCAAAGTTACTTGAGGTTGCTATATCACAACTGGTACTCATTTCCTAAAAGAAAGATTTAACTTTTGATGCCAATAAGTACCACCGCTTTCCAGTGAGGGACAAGGTTGAATCAGTTTGGATTAGACTTCAGGGATCACAACACAACGAAAGGACATAGAATGATGAAAGGGAAAAAAACCTTGTACAAAGTAAAAAAAAGAACAAAAAGATACACGATACCCTTTTTAGCAAATAATTACTCAAATTATATAGCTTCAATTAAACAAGTGACCATGCACTGAATAATAAAACAAGGAGCTCACAAGTCATGTCACAACCACACTTACATCTTTTTTTCCCTCCCACTAAACTAACGAATATCTCTATGCTAGATGGTTCAAAGAAAGAGACCCATTAACCCCAATGGTTAGATACGTGGATGAGATTGAGATCAACCATGCAATGTAAGGCAAGGAAGAAAGGCCCACATCGCCACGAGCTGAACTCTTGCGCCGCGTGTGGAAAGTTTGCATGTGACGAGTCTCAAAATTTATTATAATATGTAGCATTTGGGCTACATGTGGACCATGATTGAATCGGCTGAACTAAAAGTATACTCGTATAATATAAGGTCCTAGCCCCTACCTTCAAATAAGAACAAAAAACGATGCCGTATCAGTCCCTACTACCTCAAACGACACCGTTTGGTTTGCAGGGTGGTGATCCAAAATGGGCCCAAGCCCAAATAAAGAATGAAACTAGAAGCAATAAAAAGTACCTCAAAATCAAAAATCATTTTCAGTCAAATAGAAAGTATACATCACACCTTGTGTGGCTTAATATGATTTGATCACATTTACTTTAAGCTTTTCCTTTCTTTCCCTTATCCTATGCTCTTAAGCTACTCAATCACCACACCCCACAACACACATGGAAGTTAAATCAATATCAACATCCACCACCTGCTCTCTCTTTCTCTTCTACAAGTATATATATTTTTTTCAATTTGGCTTATGCAAGCTAGAACCCACACTACAATTGTAGAACAAAAAATTCACTTGTTTCCTCAATAGTAGCAAAAATGAGAAACTATTTTCACTTACTTTTCTTCACCCTATCTCTTCTGTTGGGCCAATCCAGACCCGACCCTGACCCACTTCAAGATTATTGTGTTGCTGATAATGATGGTGAATTTTTCATTAATGGGGTGCCTTGTATCGACCCAGATAAAGTTTCATCATCACATTTTGTGACATCTGCTTTGTCTAAGAATGGTAACACTAGTAACCTATTCGGCTTCAGTGTCACAGCCACCAACACTGTTAATCTTCCTGGGCTTAACACATTGGGCCTGGTATTGGTCCGGGTTGATATAGCGGGGAATGGGATTGTGCCACCTCACTCGCACCCACGGGCCTCCGAAGTGACCACTTGCCTCAAGGGCCAGCTTCATGTGGGCTTTGTTGACACAAATAACCGTTTGTTTACCCAGAACCTGAAGCCCGGTGAATCATTTGTGTTCCCAAAGGGCCTGGTACATTTTTTGTTCAATAGTAACTCAAAGGAACCAGCACTAGCCATTTCTGGTCTAAATAGCCAGAACCCAGGTGCACAAATTGCATCACTTGCAACATTTGCTAGCAAGCCTCCTATTGCTGTTGAAATTCTTAAGAAGGGTTTCCAAATTACCGGCAAAGAAGTGGAAACCATTCGTAGAAACCTTGGAGGGTGATGATTAATTGATTATGATGGTAATGGATGTGACCCACTTATTGTTACCAATATGCTTAATTTCTTATTGCATTTTGCTTGGGATTGTAGGTGCGAACATGGTGTTAGATTGGCATATTTAAAATGTCTGATTGCCTATTTAAAATGAAAAGAAAGAGACACCGAAACGGTCGTTTTACATTACATGTTTAATAATCAAACTAAAATCAGATGGCTGATCTGAGTCATGTATTGAATGTTGTGGAGTGAAGTATGATTTGTTTTTAATTTGTTGACACAGTTCATATAGCTGGCACCTTTTTTGTAAGGTTGATGATGAAAAAGGGAGTGTGTATAAATTCAAACCCCTTATGAATATTTCCATAGCAAAAGTTACTTCTGTTTATACTACTACACTTTTCTGTTCCTCAATCATAGTCAGTTGATGTCATTTTTTTCTGCAGACATGACGCAAACAATACAATTGGCAATTGCCAACATGTTTTGTACACGGATTTTTATTGTTTATTCCTCCAATACATGATATTCTTGTAGCACATTAGGCTAATAATAGTGCTTTCAATGTGACATTTTTCTTATTTTTATTCCCGAATAAAATAAAATAAAAAATCACCGATTTTAATTGAGGAAATGAAATACACAGCTCTGGTAAACTTCAAGTTTTTTCCTATTCATACCACTGCAGCAACTGTTTAACTTTCTGTTCCTCGATCATTTTTCATAGAACTCGTATTTGTAGACCACATGTTGCAAATAATGCAATTGGCAGTTAATTAATAATGACCCTATTTTCCCAATAGATTAATTCAGCAAGCAAACGCGAAATTTCTTAATTTCATTTGAAACAGACATTGTAACGGTACACCTCATGTGGTCAACTTTGGTAAACCAGAACTGCAAGCCATGACTTCATGTAGGACAGATGGCACATACAATAGAAATTAAGAACTAGCATAATACTGTTAAGTATAAACCAATAATTTAGCATTATGAGTGTTATTCTTATACAAATTCCTTGGATTCTCATGGAAGTTTTGAGAAGACTCAAATGACATGACGCCTGTGAAGAAAATTGCGAGTCAAGATGAAATTGCAATGATTTATCCATACGCGAAGAACTTTCCAAATAACATTAGCTGTGTGGTGGGGTCTAAGGTTGTTGATAAGTGAAAACTACGATCGCTGTTGTTAGGCATCATTTCAGTTTCCTCATGGCAAAGGAAACAACCGTGAGCGAACCTACTACCACTTCAAACCCTTTTCATGTGCACTTTATTTCCCCTTTTATTACCCTTAATTCATAGTCATTCCGTGATCAATTCTCAATCATAACATCACAACTGCCATTGTGCCTTCCTCTTTGTCCTTTCATTTATTCACTACCTCTATTTTTTATCCTGATTTTGATTTTGTTTTTCATATTTTACACTGTTCGAAATTGACTAAAACCTCACTTCATCGTTCAATGTCTAATGGTGACCTCACTGCACCATTGAATGTGTAATAGTCACAGGTGGGAAAGGAAACAAAGGGTGATAGAAACCGAATCCAAATAAAACAATGAACAACTGTCTGTTATTCTTCACTTTGTTTGGCACATACAATCAATGGTCCCATACAAAGAACTGAACCCACCCACCAAAATCGTTCCTATGGAACCCTCCACCAGCAGAAAAAAGAATCGAAATTTCATATTTTGTAAAGCACAAGAATTTTAAACGCCTTAAAAAAAGAGAGAAATTCTACAGAAAGAATGAAGAACCCCAATCAATCTCTTCTACTCAATCTGTTCTGTACACTGCTAACAAAGAATCTCTGAACAACAAATGTACCAAAGAATCACCATCATCATCTTCTTCATCGTCGTTGTCACAACAAATCATGAGCATAGCCAACCAAAATGGAAGAGGAGAATCCCCAGTTCTGATCTCTCGCCCTATCCCTCACTTGTTTGGGTTTATACAAATCATAAGGCTCCCAAAGACGATCCAAGGGACAAGGTTTCTTCTCATCAAGCCTCACCCAAGGCTTCCCCTTTCCACTCCAATGTAACAAACTAACAGGACCAGGATGCAAAGACCGACACACCCCATTAACGTTGTCCCCACCAAGCCCATGCTGGTTCCATCTATGATCAATGGCTTCAACATTCCCTGCGAAAACAAGCAAAAAAGGAGGCAGAGAACCCAACTCATAAATCCTCTTCTTCCTCTGCAGTTCCATCCAGTTCTCGATCCTCTTCCTGTAGTTCCCCTCCCTCCACCGCACCAAATCCATCACCATCACCCCAGTGTTGAAATAACAAGGCTTTCGAGAAGAGAACACGCGAGAGAGCAAAGGGTCGTTCCAGAACTCGTCGGTGAAATACTTCGTGAAGTTCGCGTGGCAATACTCCGGCGCACCGATCACGCGCGCGTCCGCGAGTGGCACGCGCCACAGCTTCCGCACGTCGTCGACCACCACCAAGTCGGAGTCCAGGTAGATCACGCGGTCGACGCACGTGTCCAGCATGTCGCCGAGGTAGTTGCGCGCGTAGTTCAACGGGTTTTCCAAGGCTTGTCGGACCGAAGAGGAGATTAGATTAATCACCGTGTCTTCTCTAAAGATGTAAACTTTGAAGTTCAAAGAGGGGAAGATGGACCGAACGAGGCTGGTCAGAACCCGGGGGCTTGCCGGGTCGAACTCCGCCGCGACGAAGTGGAAGAACACGCTTTCCGGGCACGAGGAGTGGCGGAGGACGGAGTGCACCGCGGCGATGGAGCCGCGGAGGTAGCCGGAGTCGAGGGTCATGGCGATGTGAACCAGAGACGGGTCGCACGAGGGGAGAGCGGTGTGGGTCGAGGAAGCGGGGCAGCCCGCCCCATTTCGGTACTCCGGCGCCTCGGAGTAGTGGAAGAAGGCGCCGTCGTCGTCGGTGGTCGGAAAAGAGCGGATTCCGAGGCAGAAGAAAGGGGGGAAGAGGAAGCAGAGAATGAGGGAGGAAACGACGGCACCTAGGCGAAGGGGAAGCATTGGAGTAATGGGTCGGTGGCAAAACGGGTTCTTGGTGGAAGAAAATGAAAGGGTCTCAAAGAAAAAACGGCATTGTTGGAATTTCTTGTGATGTTCTTGAGCTCTGCGTTTTTTCTTTCTTTCTTCTGTTGGTGCGTTTTAAAGAGTACGCGGTTTTGGTTTTCTCTGGAACCAGATGGAGTGAAGTTCCAGAGAGAGAAAGAGAGAGAGGTGGAGTTCTGAGAAAAACAAATCTATGACTTACTTACACCAGATTCATTTTTCATTCATTCATCACTGTCTCTGTCCAATTTCTCTCTCTCTCTCTCTTTCTCTTTTTTCTTCTTTTTTTCTATCTGAAAAAAAAAGGGAAGAGGACGTGTCTGGTTTTAACACATTGGCAGCTGCTGTTAAGCAAGGAATTTTGTTTTTTTTTTTTTCTTTTTTGGTACTTTTTCTTTTGCCTCTCTGTCATTATTCATCATTTTTTAATTTCCTTTTTCCACAATTTTACAAAATACCATTCGAATGCGTGTTCCTATTTAAAGATCCAAAATATAATTCACGCGTCCAAAACGCTCTCACGCGCTCCCTAATTACTAGAAAAAAAATTATATGTAGAAATTATTTGAGTTTTCCAAAAGAATTGATATTACTAGAGAAAATTAAATATATTGATATTGGGGTATGGAATTTGTATTGTGTTTGTGCATCCACGAGATACAAGCATAAGAGCACAAGAACAGGTGGATATTCAGTAAATAGCTACGTGCCAAATACATTTTGCTGTCATAAGCTGGATTTTTCAAATTCAGCAGCCAGACGTAAAACACGAAAATGAATTTTGTATTCTTCTGTTTAAATTAGAAAGTCAATTTTGCTATTTCTCTCTGTGCTGCTTATACACCATTCCGAAATTCGTATAATGTTGATTTGATAACACAGATTGCTTTCAATTCCAAGGAGATGTTCCTTGCCGTGAAATAAATTTTGTAAGTGTCGTTTGTTACCACTTACGATGAACAGGTAAGTACATTAAAATACTAATATTTTTGTATTAATTATGGTTGTTCTGATTTGTGACATATTTATTAGGCGTTAGGGTTCATATTATCTACTTTCTTAAAATTTAAGGTAAATCTACAATTAATCTCTTAAATTTGGGAAAAAAAGAACAGTTTTATCCTTTCAGCTAAATTGTTCACTTATATGGGAAGTGTCATTAAAAAAAATATTTAATACATTATCTAAAAATGAAATACTTCTCCTATATTGAATAAATCTCTTTCCCTTGTTGATTTTAGCTAACACAGTATTTATTACAGCATTTACTAGTGCATTCACCATTCTCAAGTGTTGTGACAGCTAGCTATGAGCATGCAGAGTTGCCAATTTTAAATTGTAATTGCAATATTGTAATCTGCATATCGTGGTTGGAGGGGTTGCCTTGCCTATTTATGAACATAAATGATGTTTGACCATTTCGATGCAAAAGAAAACCAAAAACTAATGCAATTCTGTGTTTCATTTCACTTCCTCATCACCATCTTCAAGAGCTCTTTTCATCCCACCATGAAAACTCTTCCCTCCTATTCTACTATCTCATCATTATTATTTCTATCAACCATCAAAAATGCACACTTTCCCTGTTAAATATAAATACATTTTAATTATTTTTATCTTATTTAATGATGCTTTTTAAATATTTTAACTTTAATTAATGTCAAATATTTTGGTACATCATTTTTAATTTATAAGAAGATTATTTTAGAAAGGATAGTATCATATTAGTAAAATATGTGCATTGGTGTTTTCCTTTTCCATTTATTAATACTTGTTATTAATAGAAAATATCGGTAGCCTCTGAATTTTTGAAAGAAGGTGATTTGCAAGCGGAGTTAAAATTTAGAAAGAAACAGTTAAATTTGTTAAAAAGACAGCTGTAAACGAATTTTCAACGCTCTAATCAGTAAACATAAAAAATTATAAATATATAAATAAATAGTGAGTTAATACTTCCTATAAAATTGATTTGTATTTATATACTTTGTGGATGTAAATTGTAGTGTTAAAAAGATAAATAATAAACATATCTAATTATCATATATGTTATTCAAATAATTATTAATATATAAATATTTAAGTATAAAGTTACATTTACATTTTATTTATTTGGATTATGTTCAACTTTATTGTATCATGCTTAATTTGATTGGATTTTTGGATTATTATATATCTTCATATACGCTGAATTCAAATAATTATAATACTGATTATTTATATTACATAAGTATATAAAAATGGATTATGAGGTGTATGGTAGTTTTTTCAAATAGCGATAAAATGTGAGTACGTTACATATTAGTAATATATATTCCTTTAGTGTGCTTATTATTTTTCTAAATTTTGTTTAGAGGCTATTATTTTATAGTGATATATTACCTCCTCGCATATTTAT
>Ga0123340_1002811_pt1 | contig 15964 bp, 8 predicted proteins | sample SirMexnodulemix_FD_89961 | JGI IMG/M metagenome (GOLD analysis project Ga0123340, IMG submission 89961) | Root nodule microbial communities of legume samples collected from Mexico - Siratro Mexico nodule mix | ecosystem: Host-associated > Plants > Roots > Nodule | place: Mexico: Nepantla... | reverse complement strand
GTTTTATAGTTAATATAAAATAATATTATGATTAATATAAGAAAATAAATAATCTTTTGATTTTAATTAAAAATATATTAGATAATAAGGAATTATCACATATAAATGATGATTATGATTTTTTACTGATATAAGTAATGACATGAAAGGTATTAAAAAGTATGACAACTCCAATATACAATAACTTTTTAATTAAAACAACAAAATAAATTATCATTTTAAATAAAAAATAATATCGTTTTATATTATCAATAAAATAATATATTTCCTAGTATATATACACATAAGTTCAGAAAATAAGAGAACAATTATGTTATCAAATTAAAAAAGTTAAATAAAAAATTCAATTAAATAATTAAAAATTTTGAGTCATCAATTAAAAGAATTTAAAACTTAATTAAACCTTAACACCATTATAAAAGCAATAACATTCATAATAATGCTAACCACCAAAATATCACTATTGCAATTTCAAGTACATTTTGAGCAAGTAAGATGCTCCATCTTAATTAAATTAAGATAAATATCAAGATAATGTCTTTTATGAATTTCAACCATTCATTTATTATCCATACCTATATGTAAGTAAGTCTTTATTACCCAACAAGACCATAATAAATGTGGTTGATTATGTCATCCCTTAAGTCGGTGACTCACATTCTTTGGATTACATTATTTGGATTCATTTACGCACGAGCTTAAAGTTTCATAATATAAGATTGTACTTCATGTTTATGTACTTGATGAATATGTTCTGAAATTTTAAGTAAAAGTAGTGTTTCGCATTTATGCCTATGGCTGTTTCGTGGCTCAATGACGTAGTCACTTTCTATTTTTCCTGATCTTCTTGATCTTAACACTAACCACATAAGCTTTTGATTTGATTAACTAAAGGCAATAGTACTAAATCAATAATTACTTTTATAAATAAAATGGAAATTTAAATTCTTTATTAAATTCTCTTTTAATACACTTTTATTTGTTAGGTTAAATTTATGGGTATTATACTATATGGATTCCTTATATTTAATGAGTAAAAGGACTGACGCCGACAAGACTAAAATAAAATGAAGACTTTAGTATAGGGTGAAGTTTAAGGCTATTGTAGGACGATTTTTTTTTTTTCTTTTTCTTTTATGACTTAAACTTGAAGAAGTTAAAAGAGAAACAGTAAAACTGTGTCTTCTGTACAAGGATGAACTGACAGTATACAATACTTTTTTCTTTTTCAATTATATTGTAAACTTATTTTTTTTAACCTAAAGGAATATGATTAAATATTAAACAATAGATTTTATAGCCTAATTTAATTTTATAAATTTAACTTTGTAAGGTGAGATTTGTATTTATTTATAAACTATTGAAAACTCTCATCTTTAATTGATAAAAAATCTCCAACACATTCTATGTCAAGACTCCTCATAGTTGTCGAGACTCCTCATAGTTGTCGAGACTCCTCGTAGCGGCCTAATAGCGAGTGGCCGAATAGCGAGTAACCGAATAGGTCTAACAACATTGTTAAGATAGATTCTGATACCATATTAAGAAGTAAATTTTAAGTCTAACTCAACCTTACAATACCAGCTTGTAAGGTAGAATTTGTAACCACTTATAAACTATTGAAATGTCTCATCTCTAATCGAGAATCTCTAATATTAAAAAATGATAATTTAATAGTTAAAGACCGAAAACAAAAATAAAAATTAAAAATAAATATTATTAATCCTTAAGTGTAATAAAAAAAAGTTATTTTGTGAGAGCTTAGTTACATTGATGTTAATAACACTTTATTTTGATAATGGAAAGAATATTCCTATATATGAATATCATATTTAACATATTTATATTATATAATAAGGATTAAAATTTATAAACACTTTGCTGAATCTTTACTTTAAATCTCTTTCATTTACTTTACTGTATTATTCTATTTACGTATTTTTTTTATTATTTTCTTGTAAATTCTTGACTAAATTTTATTTTGAGTAATATTTTTATTTGTAAAGATGTTTATGAATATTTAATTTAATAGATAAACCTAAACTCATAAATCCATTATGAATGATTAAATTCATATAAAAAAAAATTAACCTCTGGAAAGTGTTGTGTTAAGGATAATGATAAAAAAAGAATGAAAATAACATTTTTTTAAAATTTTCTTTAATCTAATTTGAAAATGAGAGACACTAATTAATAGAATCCATACACTACAAGAAAAAAGTTATTTAGAAACCAATATTTAGCTACCAAAATGAAATGATTACTAATTGTGACCAAAATAGTCACCAAATTAAATTTTGGTTGTTAAATAACTACAAAATAGAAGTAATGATTGAATTTAGTGACCAATTAAGTCAAATAATTGGTATCTAACATTAGATACCAAAGTTTTAGTGACTTATGCCATTAGATTCTAAATTAGTATCTAATTAAGTTAGAGACTAATTTAGAATCTAATGATATAGGTCACTAAAACCTTGGTAGCTAGTGTTAGAAACTAATTATTTGACTTAATTGGTCACTAAATTCAATCATTACTTATATTTTATAGTTATTTAGCAACCAAAATTTAATTTGGTGACTATTTTGATCACAATTAAAAACTATTTCGTTTGATAACTAAAACTTGATCTCTTCACAATCTTTTTCTTCTTGTAGTGATATGAATTTTAATATTCAATCATATAAAATAACGTATACATAAAGAAAGTGTAAGCATAAGTATAGCGGTATAGCTAGATTCCTTGGACCATGTTGCTATTTTTCTCTATATATCTCTTAAAGCAATGTGAAACATAGCAAACAATAGAAATGGGAGACAACTGAATACAAAGGTTTTAAAAAATAGACATATTAGAAGGGTTATTAATAGTTATCATCTAAAAAAATATATGGCTTAATTTGGACATCATTTGTTGTTCATGAACAAAATAATGTATTTAATTTATCGTCTCTTTTATATAGAAAATATTTTTGAAAAGACAAATTACGCTAATAACAATATTAACTCGGAAAGATTGAAAATGAAAAGTATCTCTTAATTTAAAAGATCTGAAAAATTTGTTTATACTATCTGCTCTGAGCTACAACAATGAAGGGTGGTAGAAGTTGAAAGTAAAAGAAAGTGCAATATCCAAGACTTAAAAGGAACATGTTCACCAAATCCAAAACAAAGCATTTAGTGCAGAGATCTTTTGAAATTGATACTAAACAAGATCTTTTTGAAAAAGATAATCTTTTATCTCTATGTAAATAGTTTTATATTGGTCTTTACATATTTGAGATCTATTTTAGTGATTGTAACTTTTATATTTGAGATCCAATAAGATGTTATACCTAAACATAAAATGAGTTTATAAACTGTATTAGTCTTTAAAATATTTAGATGTCTAGATTTAAACTTTTGTGTATATTTTTCAAATATCTTCAATGTGTATATTGAAGTATGTGAAAAAGTTACCTGAATAGTAAAAGTTTGCAGAAGCTAGTAAATAATACTCATAACACATAAAAGATAAGTTTGAATAATTTACCAAAGAATACACATTTTATAAGCTAAAATTTATCATACTAATTACATGGTATCTTGATAAAAATAATACTAAAACTCGAATTGTAATCAAATTTAGTAGTGAAATTTTGACTAATTTTCAAAAATTGACTGTTGTCTCAAATAAAGATGAAACATTAAAAATTGTGTTTATACTCTTTTATCTTTTTATTTGTCCGATTTATTATTCTAAAATTGAATAATGATTTAATGGCATTAGATTATTGTTATAATCATATATACTTACATTTTCTTTGAGTTCATCATATCACGTAAGACTCTTAGTCTAATAAACTCTTTTTATCCTTTTAAGATATAAGATATTAAAATATATACAAGTCTATTTATTATTCTACTTAGCAATTTTATATGGATTATGGAAAACTTTATACATAATTTTGAACCTAACGTATATACAGGTATAGTAAAAAGAAACTAAAAAGAGATATCTTTTTATATAGTTAAAGGAATAACCAATACTGTAGAATGTCTACATCAACTGCATACAATAATATATGGATAAAATGTTTAGTACATCAATTAATTCAATAACAATTCGAAATAAGGTGCTTATTTTTAGTTTGATTCGTATTACAGACATCAAAATTTGTAAAGCAAAAACATATTCACACATATACATTTAATAATGTTGCTTTCTACATACATGAATAATAAGTGTATAAACTTCTAAAAATCTGCTAAACAACTTAAAAGAAATTATAGACTACCTAAATTCATTCTAAAAATGTGTAATATGATCTAAAATTAAAAGATAAGACGGAAGGTAATTAATGTATCTTAAAATAAATGTAACTTTAAGTACATTTTCTCAATTTAGAAATCATCTTGTTCACTTAAGTGGAATGTTTTCAACAATATCTTGAAATAATAATTCATTATTCCCAAAGTAACACATAATAATTTAACAGTACCGCAACAAATAATAAAAGGTATAAATCATCTTACCTATTAAAGTAAGATTAATTATAGTTCACATATCCAATGCAAGATGAAATGGTCACACTGATACATTATTTTTTTTATTAGGCTGAAATGTACAAGGAATTTTATTAAATGACTAAACTAATGTTAAGTGTTTTTTTTTATTTAAGAATAATCCAATTTAGGTTCCTATATTTACTAGTATATTTATCATCCTTGATTGCATTAACAACTCTGGTTAAAAGAAACAAACAATGAATATATGTTCACAACTATTAATACAAATACAATGTCTTTTTACATTAAGGTGGAGTTTCTCATGCAATCAAGGTAAGCATTAGTGTCAAAAATTGTTAATGTTGTCTGTGCATTAGAGAATAATTAGTCACAATGCAATTATTATTCAATTCTAATTTATAATTTTACTCACTTATATATGAACTTTTGCAAATTTGTTTTCTTGGCTGTTGCAACCATATTTGAATGTAAATCATTATTTCTTCTTCTTTTATTTTCACACTTTTGCATGGATCGGGTATTCAAATCCCTATTCATCACCAAGACTCAAATAATTATAATTGTAAATAAATTATATTGAATTACGAAAACTAAGTATAAATGTGCAAGAGCTTACGTCAAGAAAGAAAAGAATGAACTCTAGATAAAGAAAATATAATAATCGTGATTGCATACTTTTATTATTGTGAATAATGTAAATATATGCAAAATTATGATAACTAAAATTAATATAATAGAAAAACAAAAAATTATATAAAAAACAAATAAATAGAAAACTAAATATGGTTGACATAAAATTGATTATGGTTGAGACCCCTTCAAGCTAGAATATATGTTTAGTTTGCCCAACATGGAATGAAGGTCTTAAAACAATAAAGGTGATACAGTTTTGGGAGAGATGTTTGTGTGGTGATGAGAAGAAGTCCCTGGAAGGAGTTTGAGTAAATAAAAATTAACTTGACTAAATGTTGTAATTAGATGAACACAAAGAAATCAAATAATCATCAAGGTAAACAAAAAAATCCCGTAATTAAATGTCAAGTATATGGACAATCAATTCAATTCAAATCACTAAAGACTTTGACTGGAAGAGAGCTGGTTGTTGACTGAAATATACCGGAGTTGGTGTTTCCGAATGAGTTTTGGTAGGAACAATTATATAAAAGCTAAAGTGATGATAGGATGAGAAGTGGTTAAATAGATTAATCTACAAATGACACAACAATAAGTTGATGCATCTAGGAGTTGTTCGCAAGTAGTGATAGAAAGGCGAGTGAAATAGTTCATGGGTGTAGAATCTGGACATGAAGCACGCATGTCACAATTTAAGAGAATCTCAAAAGTGTATTTGCGTTAATAGACGTCAATACCAAAATTATTCCACACGACTTCTAAGACCAAGAAAATATTTGAGGTTACCAACATCCTTTATTTTGAAAGTGTTGTCAAGAAGTTGAGTGATATGTTGTATTTCATTAATGTTGTTACATGCAAGAACAATATCATTGACATAGACAAGGAGATTTATGGTCATCATCCAAAAAACTTGAGAAAATAAGAAATGATCAGATACAAAATGGTGGTAACCATAATCAAGAAGAAATGAAAAAAGTCAAGCAAATCATTGTTGACTAGCTTGTTTTAAACCACAAAGAGTGTTAGAACTTGCAGACTTTATTGGGAAAAAGAGAGAGTAATGTCAGGAGGTAAGTGCATGTAAACCTCTTCATGTAGCTTACCATGTCAGAACACATTGTTGACATCCAATTTCTTAAGATGCCAATTATAAATGGCAGCTAGAGTAAGGAGAAGTGTTATGGTAGTAAGTTTAGCTATAGGGGAAAAATAGCAAGGTAATTTAATTATTCGATCTGATTGTAACCTTTAGCAGCAAGGTGTACTTTATATATTTCTATACTTCTATCAGCATATACTTTATTTTATAAATCTAATGACAACCAATGACATTTTTGTGAGGAGGGGGAGCGGTTAGCGTTCAAGTTTGATTTGCTTGGAGTGTATCTATTTCAACTTTGAAGGCTTTAAGCCAACAATCACTCTTGGGAACCTCAAAATAAGAAGTAGGCTTGATGACAGTAGATATATAATTAATAAAACGTAGTCATGAGTGTGAAAGATGATTATAGAAAAGATAATTTTCAATGGGATAAAAAATACTTGGATGAGGATTGATGGATGTTAATGTGAGAGAGTGGTAAAAGTATTTCAAATATAAAGGTGGTTGACATTGTTGAGTACAACGGTGAAGGTTAGAAGAAGTAGGTGATCCTAGTAGGTGAAGTTTAGTGATATGAAAAGAGGATTAGGGAGTCAGGTCAACTATGGGCTCATGTGTGTTAAGATATGTATGATTAAGTGTGAAATGTAAGGAGATGGTACTAGGAGAAGTACCATTTTTTTAGTTGGTGGAGAAATGAGAAATGATATTTATAAAAATGGACATTGGGAGAAATGGTAATATTACATGTGTATAGGTTATAAGTAAGTGATAAGTACTAATTTTGAGTGTTTTATACATGAAAAATATTGAGTACTTGTGGGTTTAAGTGTTATTTAATTACTCTCAATTTTAGAGTTTTTGGATTTAAATTTATGTTTTGAGTACTGAGTTAAAGGAAATCATTTAATCTCAATTATTGTGAAATTTCAGGTATAAAAGAATGAAGAAAATGATAGATTGGAAGATTCATGAAGAAAAGAAATAAAAAGTTTAAAATAGAAAAAAACCCAAGAGAAAAGTCACTTAACCTAGGCCCAAAACCAAGTTTAAAAGGAGATCTTTAGGGTTTTGAGAGGCATCAAGACCTAGAGGACGGAGGCAGACGGCTAGAATCAAGATTCTCTTCTTTTCTTGCAATCTTCCTTTCATTGATTTGTAATGGCTACCATGGGTAGCTAAATTCTTCATCTTTGGAATTGAATGTAATCTTTTGAACTCATTCATATTTTGGTAATTTTTATATATAATATTCAGTTTCTACTCAATTGGTATTTTCATCTTGTGCTCAATGCTAGATTTTATCTAATCAATACAGCCTTGATTTTGATTCTTAAATTTAACTGGAAGTACTTTTGAGTTTCTGACCTAGGTGAAAATATTGGAATATTAGGGATAGGTTTTGATGTATTGATTGTGTATAACATCTGTTCTTAATGCTAGGTAATTTACTAAATAACTGAGGGATCAGTGTTTAGGAAATTTCCTTATGAATTTCATATCAGAGGAATCGGTGTGAATGATTTTTATATGTGCATCAATTGTGAGTAGTTATGGATATTGTATGTTTTTATCAAATTCAAAATATGAATGAGGGAGATAGATGAAGTTCAATCCCAGAGTCCTTTTAGATCTTGCAAACTCCTTTTTATAATTGTTATTTATTTTTAAATGTTCTTTATAACTTATTAATTCAAATTATAATAAACCATCTTAAACTTATTTGCTTAGTGAGTCGTGAATTTGAGATTTAATAGCAAAACTGTTCTCTGTGGAATCGACATCCTTACTTTATAAATCTATATTACTTTTGACTCGGTACACTTGCCGAAATAGGTCAACAGTAAGTAACATTTTGTATGAGCCAAAAACATTTAGCATAGTAATATCACATTAGTGACCATGTAATTTTTTAAAAGGTGATGTATTTTTAAGAAAAACATATGGAAGTTTAATTAATAAGATAAGTTGCATGCAATTATGTAAAGTTCTAAAAACTATAGGGCAAATTGAAATGAACATTGAGTGCTTGTGTGACATTAAGTAAATGTAATGTTTTTGTTAAATTATGTCATTTTGTTGCGATGTTTCAATGTAAAAAGTTTGATGGATGATTCCCTCGATATATAGAAAATTTAATGCCATTGTTTGTTAAAATGATTTTAACATGAGTGTTAAATGATTTTCAACAAGAATTATGGAATTATTGATGTGTGTGCGAGTTTCAACTTTAATACACATCAAATATATCTATGTGTAATGTGTATGACCATTCACTATTGTGAAGAAATATCGATGACCATATCTTGAATTTATTATTTTCTTCCATAAACCCTCTTTCTCCACCCTTATTCTCCAATTTCCATTTAGCTAGTAGGACTGCATTGAATCTTCCAATATTTCTAATTCCCAACCCCTACCTCAATAGGGGAGCACACTTTATTCCAAGTCACCCAAGCAATCTTCCTACCCTCGAACCTCTAATCCCATAGGAACATAGCTTGGATTTTTCTAATTGTACTACACTCAGTATTTGGAGCTTTAAAAATGAGAAACAAAATAACGGTAATGCAATAAGAATAGACTTAATTAATATCCTTCCTGCCATAGAAAGTGTTTTCCCTTTCCAAGTAGATAACTTAGACCTAATCTTTTCTATAAATGGCTTCTAGAATTTCACCATTCTAGGATTCCCTCCTATAGTCATACCTAAGTATTTAAATGGGAGTACCATTCAACCACTGTTAAGTGATGACTTCTTTTGGCAAGTATACCAAGTCAATAAGTAATATAAAGAAATAAGTACAAGTGTCGAATCCACATAGAATGTTATTAGTTGAGCTTCAGCTAGTGTAGTAGCTTAAGCAAAAAACGTTTAAGGATTAAATACAGAACAAATTGTAGTGAAGGTATTGAATTGTAAAAACGAATAGAAAACAGAGTATAAATGCGATAATGGAGAATTGTCTTGGGATTGAACTCATTAACTCAACTCTTTTTATTCTTTACTATAAAATGTTAATAGCATATGATTATTCCTTGACTCTACACAAATAAAATGCATTCAACCCAATTCCTCGTGTATTGAAATTCATAGGTTATCTTGCATGATATTGTTTTCCCAACTTTCATGGAGTTTTAACCCGCGTTAAGTTTAGTGTAATACATCCATTACCATGTAACCCATTCCTGATGCTACACAGTAATGGGTATTCTCCATGCTTTCTAAATCCCAAAATTACTTCCCAGGTAATCTTAAGATTTTCAGTTTAAGAAACCATTGCGTATATGATTCAAGCATTAAGCACACAAAGAGAATACAAGTTTGAATAAACTATATATTATCAACATAAACAACAAGAATACAAATAGTGTGAGAAAATTACATTCAATCTCAAAATAGATGAACTTAACTACGCATGGTAGCCATGCATACAAGAAAATTGCTTATACAGGTCATTGTTGATCACTATAGCTGTCAGCTGCCAAGGAAGATTCTTTCCTCTTTTATACCTCGTACCAAAATTAGGGTATTGTGATAACAAATCTTTAGTGAATTCTAGCTCAGTCCAGAATTGATGGTTAAGCATTATGTCACTAATAATCCCCTTTCTTCTTTTGTGTACTTTCTTCAAGGCTTCAATGTTCTTTCCTTTCCAGTTTCATCTTCTTCTCTGATTCTTCTCAAATCTTCTTGAAATTCTTTCTTTATTAATCTGGGAGTGACAATGCATGCTTCCATTAATTGCAAGACAATATATGAACATTGAATGCTTATTCTCAACCGTAAAGACATCAAACCACTCGAAAATGTAGTTGAGAACACTGAAATTTTGCCTTTATCATTAAGGTAACTAGAGAACACCACCGAGTCCTCTTTACTTAACCTTATACCTCTTACGTGACTCTTATAAAAGTTAACTTTCAGCCTAGAAACTATTTCAAAGCTACGAAGTACTACTTTAATAGCTAAAACACACTGTAGTTGCAGTTGGCAGAAGAACAAGATGTCAACCACAGACTGCAGCAACTTGACTTCAACTTTTTTCGATCCCACTCTAATCCATTCTAATATCCCTATCTTGGATGCCTCCCTCACTAGGCCTGCCAACCCCTTCGTCATTATAATAAACAGAAAGGGTCCTAGTGGGTCTCCTTGTCTAAGCCCCCTCTTAGATATAAACTCCTTAATAGGACTCCCATTAACCAAAACTGAGATAGTAGCTGAACTCAGACAAACTTTGATCTAATGTATCCATTCTTAATGAAAACCCAATCTAACCAACATATCGAATGAATGTTTTTATTTTTTAAATATGTTTTTCTATCACATACTACACTATAAGAAAAAAGCTATTTAAAGACCAATTTTTAGCTATCAAATAAAATGGTTGTTAATTGTGACTAAAATAGTCACCAAAATAGATTTTGGTTTCTAAATAACTACAAAATAAAAGTAATGATTGAATTTAGTGACCAATTAAGTCAAAATAATTGGTATCTAACATTAGCTACGAAGATTTTACTGACTTATACCAATTTTATTTGCGAAAGTCACTAAATTTAATTATACCAATTTTACCAATTTAATGACTTATACCAATTTAATTGGTATAAGTCACTAAAACCTTGGTAGCTAATATTAGATACTAATTATTTTGACTTAATTGATCACTAAATTCAATCATTATTTTGTAGTTATTTAACAATGAAAATCTAATTTAGTGATGATTATTTTAATCATAATTAACAATTATTTTATTTGATAGCTAAAAATTAATATTTAAATAACTTTTTTCTTATAATGGTAACACTAATAACGGAACCTGAAATTTCCCAGCTGGAGAATAAAACTATTGGCTTGTATTTTGGTAACTTGATAGAAAGAACTACTTTTAAGAATGGTAAATTTTAAAAATCAATGGGGTGACATTAAATTTTAAGTATTTTATATAGAGATAATTGCTTACAAAAGAAACAGTTTTAAATCTTCTTAATTTAAAAGTCTGGTAATTATATAGAGATAATCGGCTACGGATAAAAAATGAGTAAGTAACAACATGCTGCTTCTTTGCTGGAGTAAACTAAATAACATTGATAACTTGTTTCTGACTCCAAAAGAAATGCTGCATTTATGAGGCTTGTTTGTCTAAAGTTGAAAACTTGCTTAAACCCAACCTTTAACTAAACAAAACTAAAGAAAAAAATAAGTACAATAGTTACAAAAGTTGATTGGATAAAAAAGAGAAAAATCTCAAAGGATAATGACCATAATGTAACCATGAGTATATTTTTTTATTAAATTTAACATGACCAAAAGTCTTCACTAGTACAAACTGTACAGTATTCAATAGAAAATAACATATTTCTTTTATCATTTGAAATAATTGTTTTTGGGATAGTTTCACTTAGACAGTAAGCTACTTAAAAGTATTTTTAAGTATGCTTCTCAAAACAACTCTAAACACTTAATTTTAAGAATATAAATATCATATGTATTCATTGAAAGAATATATTTTATTATATATACAATCATCATATTTGAATAAAAAGATATAAAATTGTAATTTATATAAATTATTTTACAATTTTTTTCCTTGTGAGCAAAATTGAGTGAAGGATAGAAGAATTCACATGAGTTGCTTACATTCAGACATCCTGTGTTTTTTCCTCATTTTTCATTATTAAATTTCTCAGTGATTCAGCAATTCTTTTCAAGAAACTGCAACCATCATCAGTTCCTATAAAAAGGACCATAGAATAGAAACCGATACAAGTGAAATACTCAAAACCAAAGTTATTGGTCACAGTTCCTTCCCTATTTCAAAGTCCTCTAGGGTTCATCTCCCCCATTTTCCCCTTAGAGCCAGTGAAATTAACAACATTCATGGGTGCCAAAGTTGCCCTCTTTGTTTTCTTCACGTTCTTTGCTTTATGTTCACCCTTCCCTCTCGAAAGGAAGCAATATGCACCATGCAAACACCTTGTCCTCTTCTTCCACGACATCATCTACAATGGAAGGAACGCTCTTAACGCAACCTCCGCAATAGTAGCAGCCCCACAAGGTGCCAACCTAACCAAACTGGCAAACCACTTCCATTTCGGAAACCTAGTAGTTTTCGATGACCCCGTCACCTTGGACAACAACCTTTACTCCGAACCTGTTGGTAGGGCACAGGGCTTCTACGTTTACGATACCAAGAACACTTTCACTGCATGCCTCGGATTCACCTTTGTTCTCAATAGCACAAATCATCAGGGAACCATCACCCTCGCCGGAGCTGACCCCACCTTGAAGAAGACCAGAGACATCGCAGTCACAGGTGGCACTGGAGATTTCTTCATGCATAGAGGAATCGCCACCATTATGACCGATGCTTTTGAAGGTGAAGTTTATTTCCGCCTTCGTGTTGAAATCAAGTTTTACGAGTGTTGGTGATATATGAATATATATATATACACACACAAAGTTACAGTAAATAAATATGGCTGTTTCTGTCAACACAGCCTCGTCTAAGAGTTACTGTTATTGTTATATTAAATAAATATGGCTGTTTCTGTCTACAGTCTGATAGTGTGTGGCTTGCTTGTTGAAATAACGTCATTGATTCTCAGTTCGAGACAATGCGTACGTACTGCGAAAATCCTCCTCTTCCGCATGTTTTTCCTCCGCCATAAATCTTGTATAACGGAGAATCATGAGTTCAGAAGGATTATGTTTTGCTTCTATTTTGTACAAGGTTGCGGTGACCCCTTTACTGGGAGAATTCGTGAAGATAATTTGTAATATATGTTGGTGTTTACATATAATGAAAATTGATTTCTTTTATTGAAATAATTCAAACTCATATATCCATTCTTCATAATTATAATTGAAAATAAGGATACGATCTTAAAAATATGCAAATAAATCGGATACATGATTAAAGAAAGGAAATAACTAATGCATGAGATCATAGAATATGTGACTTAACACTCTGCAATTTCTAACTTCATGAAGCTTTCAAACTTACTATTATCATATCTTAGGGTCTGAATTATGTAACCATCTTCATTTTCCACCCCTGCCTTAAATTTCAAAAATACACCTGGGACTTCTGATTTTTGTTTCAAAAATAAAATCCGACACACTGTTAGATCATCAATGAAGGCTATATAAAAGAGGTTACCATTTAATGACGGTGTTAGTCATTTTCAAATTTTACCCTTTTAATCTCAATAATTCTCAATTCTTTGAAGAGCTCCTTGTCATGTGTCACGTAGTTGGTGCAGCCACTATCAACTAGTCAACTTTCACTTGATTCTCTACCTAAGAAACAAGTAGCCACAAAGAATTGATCTTTCTCTTGTTGGTCGGTAACTTGAGCATATGTCTCTTCCACTTGATTTTTATTCTTGCATATTACTGTTTCATGTCCAAGTTCGTTGCATTCGAAACATTTGGCATTAGGTCTTCTGCAACATTTGAATGGTGGATGACCTTTCTTTCTAGAGTGTTGTCAGAGTGGATAAGTTTTCTTTAAGCCTCCTCCTTTGTCCTTTTAGTGATTACTAAATTAATTCTCTTCATTTGCTGGTTGATTCTTTGAGTTCTTCTTATTTCTAAATATGGTGGCTTCAAACCTTTCTGGAACCGTTACGAGCAGTTCTTCCACAATCCTTGAATCATTTAACTCAGATCCAAGTAATTATACTTTGTTGGTAATGCTTAAAACTCTATCAGAGTACTCTTTTACTGATTCTGAATCCTTCATTCTCTACACTTCAAAATTTCTGATTAAATTCAACACTTTCATTCCACAAATCCTCTCATCACCTGCATTTTCTGCCTAGAGGTAATCCCAAATTGCTTTTGCTGACTTCAAGGACATTATTCTTGTGAATATAGTGGGAGATACTGTTGTAAATAGGCATGCTTTTGCTTTTGCTTTTGATTTATTCATCTTCTAGAAGTGGCTGTACATGGGGGGTTTGCTAGAAGTGGCTGAATTTTATAATCCTTTGCTACAGCTTCCCATAGATCCAATGCTTCCTGGTAGATCTCCATAGAAACTTCCTACATCTGATAGTTGTCTCCATTCAAGACTGGTGGTTCCATTGCTTATAAATTGGACTCGCCTTTCATTGATGCACTCTACTGGCCTCACAAATCCCTTAAGAAGAAAGCTTTGATTCCGATTGTTGGTGTTTACAGAGAATGAAAATTAATTCTAGAATGCTTCTTTTATTGAAATAATTCAAAACTTATATACTAATATCCATGATCCATACTCGTAAAGAAGAACAAGGATTGGATCTTAAAAATGTGCAAAGAAATTAGATACACTATTAAAGAAAGGAAATAACTAACTCCTAAGATCAATAAGCAATGTTAATTATTCAAACAAAACAGAAAATGAATACAGGACAACATTCTAAAACACATGACTTAACAATATGTTAGCAAACTATTATTTCAATGAATTCTTCAAAATGAAAACAAATTTGAACTTTTATTTGTATTCCAGATCAAGTCAATTTACAACATATAATTGAAGACAAATATCACTTTATAAAGTAATTTTATAATAATTAGTGAGACTTAAATTTATTTCTAATACAATATTAAAATATATTCTAACAAGATTTGTGAGATATATTTTACCGTCCACTATTATGTTATATATCGATAGGAGAAAAGTTAGCTCATAAAAATTAAATAAGTTTAAACTTAATAATAATTTAAACAATTTTACATATAATGTTAACCGATAAACACTTATTCAATGAATACTTAATTAAATTATAATGAATTAAAAAGTGATTCATATTAATTAGTTAGTAAAAATAAAGTATCTGCAGGGTAATACATCTTAATAATATTTAGTGAATATGTTTTAGAGAGTACAGTTTCAAAACTGTAGAAAAAAAAAATTTTGATAATCAATTCAGAAATCATATCTTAACTTCACTATTCATTCGTTCCATCCATTTAACACTTCCTTTATCTAATAAAATATTATATAAATAATAAGATAATAATATATAAAAGTGTGAAATAAACTTATGAGATAAAGTTAACGTATCACCACTCTATTTAATTTGATTGGTGTACACGTACACAAATCTGGTTCAAGTGTAATTTCTTCTAGTGTCATCCCAATGACAGTTTCAAATGAAAAGAATGGAAGTATATAAAAAAAAAATGGACTTACATAAATATGACACTAACACTAACGCTATATTTCCATACAATTTTCAACCAAATATACACACGTATCCAAAAAAGTCTACGAAGTGACCCCATCAACCATAATTCAGGTACAAAAGAGAGAAAACCACGAACAGGAAAAAGAAAAAACGCGATTTGACTAAGAGCATGATAGATAATCCAAAGCTGTACCCTCATACATGTTTAATCCAACACATGCATTAAACAAATCTTGGTCAATAAAATTAGAGACCCAACAACATACAAAAAGGGTAGTACAAAATCACCTGTGAAAATTAAATTTTAGAATCCAGGGTATTTTGAGAAGAAAAGTATTACAAAGGAGAGAAAATTAGTAATTAAAAAAACATGCAAATGATCACTCCCGTGTGCTTTATAAAGCTTCACATGATGGGATGACAAATATATTTTTCAGAACTCATCTTTTGATATGAATCTTTGCATCAAGTATGTGTAGATATGTATATATATATATATATATATATATATATATATATATATATAT